>VFSW01000754.1_pt1 | contig 48050 bp, 60 predicted proteins | sample 5358111 | NCBI WGS metagenome assembly VFSW01 (sample SAMN11554181, study PRJNA540505) | mine drainage metagenome | isolation source: sediment from site ElyBrook_90M | place: USA: Ely Copper Mine, Vershire, VT | collected 2017 | reverse complement strand
ACCTTTCAGCCTTTGAATCCCGGATCTCGAACGTCACCGACTTCAGAAACAGTAACGTGACGACACTTGGCACCTTGAAGAGATGACGGTGCTTTTGTTGTATAAGAAAAAGGATCATCTTTGTCACGATTTCTAGCATCAACATTGGCTTCATTGTGGTTACATAAATGAATCAAACCATTGCCGGAAATTTTAACAACGCGCATTGTCTGCAACCCTGAACCAGTATCGAGCTTTACCATATCGTCGATCATAAGCCGCATCACTAAAGGCATTCCGGATTGACCTAAATCTGGGTTCCGAAGTCTCCTGAGGCCTTCAGCTTCACCGTATTTCCTGATAAATTGATAGGCTTGGAACGTAGAAATAACATCCCCTTTCCATTTCCCATCTTCATCTCGCCAAATTTCCATACAGTAGTTGCTACCACCAACGTAACCTTTGTAAGCTTTGGGTTGCCCATTTTCATCAAGCCCATGCCGGTCCGTGTTGCGGGTACTATTGATGGCCACAACATTCTTGTTTTTAACCTGTTTTTCTCGAGGCCCACCATCTTCTGGTCGCACGTGTCTCATAACAACTCCGCCTTCACGCAAACCCCAGGCAGTATCCTCCATCATACTGCCCTGATAGCCATGATCAGGTTTGTGGCTGATAGTGATTCGGTCAAGTGCACGAGCAACGTGCTCATGGTAGGTTGGCCATGGCAGTGGCATATCCTCTACCAGCCGATTCAGCTGTCTTTCCCTTGCGCTGGCACTCGCTTTAGCAAACCGCTGTAGTAACCCTTGGTCTGTAACACCAATGACAGCAGCATCAAGTGCATGATGGCGATGATCGTTGCGGTTTTTTAATTCAGAACCAGATAACAAGTGGTTTAATCCAAACTTTCCGCGCAGTAGCGCAGTCATTCGTCCCGGAATCGCTCTAACCTTGTTGGGTGAGCAGATGAGAGAGAGGTATTCCTTGGCTATGCGTGAAAGGTAAGCCGTGTCGTTCAAGGCTCTTGCAAGAAAATCCTTATCCTCTTTGAGCCAGCGCTGGTATCCGTCGGGTGCAAAACGCTTGGCTTTTTCACGGGGCATGAGCGCAGCGCGTTGAAGAATGGCGGCATAGTCGTATCCGGGAATAGGCTGTGTACCAAATGCCTGATATGGAGTCTGGTTCCCTTTGTCGCGGTTTGCACGTCGCATGGCCACGGTCTTGTTGTTCATGCTATCGTCAAGAGACATGGAGTAGGGAAGAATATGCTCAATCTCAACTTCGTTGGAAAGCAGGCGCTCAATGCCAATCTGCTCGCCAGTGTATGTGCACTGTCTATCAGCTACATTTTTTGGGTTAAGCTCAACCCAGAGCTGCATCTTTTGTGAGAGTTCGCGGCGCTTGGAGCGATCAAGATTGGCGGGATCAAGACCGAGTATTTCACATGCTTCAGCTATGTGCTTTTCATTGAGATCCTGCTTCGCTTTTTGCTCCTGTTGGATTTCTCGTTTTCTTTCTCTGCCAAGCTTGAGGTCACGTGCCACCTCAACAATAACTTCACTGGGGTGCCCATAGCTTTTGATGAGCGCGTTAACGACCTTGCGTAATTCATTTAGCCCAATGTGCACTGTTGGGTTAGCAATCTTTCCATATTTTTCTTCATCGTTACGTGGGTTGTCCTTGGCAAATGCGACATGGCGTCGAAGTGGATCACCATAATAGGGCAAGGAGTCCATGATCTCGCCAGTTTGCTGTGCATATGAAAGAGCGCTGTGGCTATCGAACCCAGCTCGGACAACCGCATCTGAATAAACTACAACGTCTTTCATAAGTTCTGGCAGTATGCGCACAAGTGCAGCTCGGCTCAGGTTGCCATAGCCTTCAGGCAGACTGACGCTGGCAATTCGCTCGGCGGAAGGTTCATCAATCCCTGTATTCTCCTGCAACCACCTGACTAAGGCTGATTCGCTTGCTTCATCAAGCAATTTGCTAACGATCTCGTCTTGAAGGGTCAAATCAAAATTGTGCCAGTGGTCACCGAAGTGCTGATCTTTTGCCAGGATGGCCGCTGTCGCATCCCCCTTTAACTTGTCGCGTTTGACGTCCTCAAGGTTGAATTTTGTTGCTCCCGGAAGCTTGAGGGCTTTGATCATGGCAGTGAAACTCACTTGGCCTTGGCGTTCCAACAAGTGAGCAAGGTTGTCGCGTTGACCCAGTGTCAATGGTGTTTCGCGTAGGTCAGGGGTTAAAATCCGCAGATTATTAAGTTCTTGATAAATGCGGAAACGCTGGGTGCTGGGTAGGGCCAGTGGAGCACGTTCTTCATCAGGAAGTAGGGTGCATCGACCGGGGCGGACAGGCTTCAGGCTCCGCTGATGAAGCAAAATGTCCTTCAGTTCGTCACGCGCTGAGAGGGTGAATAGTGAAGGGTTGAACACCTGTTGTTTGGCCCAAAGAATATCAAACTCGTGCTCGACCATGGCACGGTCAGCGTAAAAGTCGTATGCCTTCTCTTTTTGGGTTTTTCCACGAAGCCTAGCACGGACACTTAAACGTGCTTCATGGCGGTTGGCGAGCCACTCTCCCAATGTCTGACAACCCTCCAAATTTAACTTGTCACGTAGATCCCTGATGGCTTTTTTGAGTGCGCCACTTTCATTGTCCTTTTTGTCAGTTTTCCTATTGCTCAGAAAACCCCGCCGCTGGTTTATATGAAACAGGGCACGGGCAAATTCAGAACCGGAAAGGGGTTCGTACAGGCCTTTTTTGCGAAGAGCGTAGGGGTCGAGGGTTGCAAGTCCTTGCCGTTGGGCTTTGTCTTCTGGGAAGAATTTCAACCGGGTAAGGGTCTCAAGCATCCTTTCTTTGCGCTTAAGCAGACGGTCACGGCGGCGACGCATTTGTCGGGCATTCCTGCGCGTTACAGCAAGTGAAGTTCCGTCCTTTGGATTCCGGCCATCTGAAAAAATACGAGCACCCATGCGAATAACGGCGATAGGACGATCTTCGGTATTTAACCGAATCAGACACCACCCAATAGAGGTAGAGCCTAGGTCCAAGGCTAGGCGATAACGCATCTTCGGCAGCATAGTGTCCCCCTGTTGTTTTTTTTCAACCGAAAGTATATGCTTAATGCGCTAATACATCAGGATATGCGCTCTGTCCGCTAACAAGCTGAAAGATGCACCAAATGAGGGGCCGCTACATGCGGCCCTTTTGTTTTCTATCTCAATCTGTTGGTAGAGCTTATTTGACGCCAGGTTTCTTTATCCTGGGTGCCGTGAGCAGTATAGGGACGGAGGTATCCAGACAGGTTGCCAGCTTATGCAGTATTTCCAGTGATGGGTTAGCCAGTTCCCGTTCAATCTTGCTGACCAGCGTCCGGTCAACCCCTGAATCAAGTCCCAGCCGTTCCTGGGCGATGCCTTTTGATTTTCTCAGCGCCTTGATGTTGGTGCTCAATATGGCCTTCAACTGAATAAACCCGTGATCTGACATAAGGCTCCCCTCCTAAAAGCGGAGTTTTCGCCTTGTATGAACCTATGGCCACGGTGAACCGGCCACGGTTGTTAAGCCACGGATTATTAGCTACAGTATTCATAAATAGCCGGTTTGTCGTTCTGGGGAAAAACAAAAACATCTGGGGAGAAGGCCATGAATAATCACAAAGGGTTGGCGTGTTCCATTGTTGCCTTGGTTTTGGCTGCATGCGGTGGTGGGACTTCAGTAGCCACCTCTCCAAGTGAACCGAATGTCCTTAAAGCAGCTGTTACCACTAATCAGCAAGCAACTGCAGCAATACCCCCAACTACTACAAATTTAACTCCCAGCACCGCATTTTCTGCAGCTTTAAATAATCCACCACCCCCTCAACAATTATCCCAATCAGTTACAGGCCAAAACTTGCTTTCTGATGCCGTAAAAGCACTCCCACCAAACAATAACCAAATTCTCAAATAAGGAGATTGATATGTTGCGTTCATTATTTGCAGCACTTTTCCTCTTGATATCATTTTCAAGCAATGCCGTTTTGCTGGTTGTTCCCACTACTTCTATAACGGGAATCAATTGGTCTGTGTCTGGCGCATCTTCGGGGGGGTACTATCAGCCTGATTGCGCCTCGATAAGCTCAGATATAGATGGTGCGATTACAGGTAGCGGAAGATTTGTGATTTATGGGACATTGAATTGCCCAATTAGCCAAGTGACATATGGTTTCACTGGGTCTGGCTTCATAAACGGAAGTCAGATTAATGTAAAACTGATGGATCGGGTAAATGAATGGAACTGCACCCTAAATTCTAATCTAAACGGAACCTGCAGTATGCTTTTGCTTGGAGATCGAGCAGGGGTGCCTCAGGGGTCAGCAAACCTTACTTTTCAACCATAGTTTTTCCGGTAGTTTAATTTGCCCCGGCCAAGAACCGGGGTTTTAAATAATTTCAGCCTGTATTCAGCTCCGGCGTGCCACTGCGCAGCGGCCATGCTGTACCAGTGCTCCGCTTTCTGAATGTCTTGCGGCACACTATTGCCCTTTTCATACATGTACCCCAGCAAATACTGGGCTTCAGCATCCCCTTGTTCAGCGGCTGTAAGGTGCGGTGTTTCCGTATTATCCATAAGGGCCATCTATGTGGAGAACATCCCAAGCTTTTTCATCAATGCTTCCAGCTGCCTAAACTCCGCCACCTTTTCTTTGCGCTCCGCCTTCATCTGCTTTGTGTCCATGCCATGCCGGTAGTTAGGGTGTGCCTGACCTCTCAAGATTGTATTGGGTTTTCGGGCACCATGCACACGGCAGGTTGGCATCCCGTAAGCGGCAGGATTATGGCACTGGGTTTGGGTTGATTTTGCCTTGGCGCGGCAGCGTTGTGTGATGTTTGGCAGTGGCATGGTGGCTACCCCATAAAAATGGAATTACATATTTGACTTGCCTCGTTGGTACCCTAGCGACTGAGCTATCCCTTTACTGGACCGTCGAGTTGCCCCATTTCTGCGAGTCTCCCGGCTTGAGCACATATCCCTTCGAAAATGCTATCACTGACTTGGGCTGGGAATCCCGACGGGAGAAGCATTGCCACGACATTGATTGCGTCGGTAATCTTTTTGAGTAAAAGTGCGATGTCCTCTTCGAAATCAATGCCCATGGCATTGCGCTTGGCCGTGGCATTCCAGTGCTGTCGTCGAATTTCATCCAGCAGGTAGTGCATATTTTTACCGCGCACGCCCATCGCCAACTTGAGCTTCTTTCGGTCAAACTTGTTGGGGCCGACTCCGATAACCGGCCATGCTGACATCACATCATAGAGCGGTGTCATCCGGTAGCGCCCACCCTGCTCAATAAACAGACTAAAATTCTTGGCGTGGCCATCCGGGGCGGCCAATAGCCAAAATATCAGTTGAGCCCTTAAAAAATTCCGCCGATCTTGGCTGGCAGACACGCTTCCGCGAAGTGTTTCGAGAATGCTGTCGATGCCAGGTCCCCCTTGATCCTGGTACTTGTTCTCTGGGGGTACCCCATAAACTTGGCAGAAATCTTCCTGGGTCAGGCGCGCCCACCAGCCACCTTCCTGATACTTCCGGTCGAACCGGGTAACCACCAATGCCTTATGCCGACCGAAATGCGCTATATCACATTCAGCCACCGGCAATTCAAAAGCCTTGAGCAGCCTGGCGCATAACCACTCGTTTTCTATCGAGGTGGAAAAGTCAGCTTGAACTGTACCAACCCGCCCTAAAGGAAGCTTAAGGATGTGGGTCGTGGGGGTGGAGCCACGGGGAATATGCCATCGACCTTCATGCAGAAGCAGGGCTGATTTTTCTTGAGCACCTGCAAGAGAAATGCGCAAATCCTCTATAGGCTCCCCTCTCTCAATCGGTGCCCCGCTGAGAGCCTGGTCGAGCAGTTTGCTAACCTCATCGTTCGTAATGGGCCTCGCATCAATGCATCTCACATCCGGCGGTTCCGCATCTGGAGGTAGTAGTTGCAAAGCGCCCACGCAATCCCGCCCGATCTGTTCGAGCAGTGCAAAAGACTGATTCGGATTCACCCCATAATGCTGTGCGACCCGAGCTCTTATGGTCTTGCTGTCCGGCAATAGATTGTCGAAATAGGCTTCAACAACATTGCCTTTGAATGGCTCGGTGCCTTGACTGAGCGGCATTGATAGCGAGATAGGCCGGCATTCTGGCTGTTCCAACCAGCCTGCGTCGTACGCAAATTGGTGACCAGCCGTGGGTGAAACCGCCCAAAAACCAACGCGTATCCCGTTCATCCAAACGGAAAGCTCTCTCCGGCTCGAGGGGCGCCCCACTCTCGCGACCATGGCTCCTTTTCCGCTCATCACAGCAGAAGCCTCTTGCTGGCTAACGCGCCGTCCTGCACTCATTACCAGGGCACCTTGGGACTTGGCATCGTGTCGTCGGGCATCCGTTTTTTGTCCTCACCACTGTCCACTTGGCCATGCCTCGGCGCCACCAGCATCTCGGCGGATAGTGCCATCAAGATGGTGAACAGCTGGTCGACGGTAACCCTCTCAGGATGATTCTCAATGGCAGAGATACGCTCCTGGGACAATCCGACCCTTTTACCCAATTGCTCTTGAGATAGCTTCTGCTTCCAGCGTATGCTTTTAAGCACATGACCCAGCTGAGAAGTTGTATTGACGAGTACCATGGCGAGCCTCATTTATTCTTGATCAAGAATAATTCAATTATATTCTTGATCAAGAATAAAATCAACATATTCTTTAAAGAGAATAATTACGTAATATTCCAGTTCAGTAATATTTTCATAACTTATTGTATTTAATCGATTTTAAATAAAACGCGGAAACCACGGAGAGGACCACAGGAAACCTATTCGACGTCTCCATATCCCAATGGATTTATGCACCATGCCGTCCACAACAGGTGCGAATGCCCCAAACTGGACGGTTTTTTGACTTGATGGTTTTGTCACCTTTTGTCGGTGCAATTCTGCCAGACAATCCAGCCAGAAACGCCACTCCATCACCGCAAAACTATCAATTTGCGCTGCCGTTTTACGTTCTCCTCTTGGAGCTGGTTAGGCCGGCAAACAGCATTACCCACATCATGCGGGGGCTTGATGCCTATTTTTTCGCTGACCTCATAGAAGCACTTAACTTCTCAACCCTCTCAACTGTCCAAAATGTCCAAAACCGTAAATTTGGATTAATTTGATTCTGGTCAAATGTCCAAAAGTCCATTCCCCCCTATAGGGGGGGAATATTTGGACAGGGATATTTTTGACACCCTAAAGCCATAGCCAGCCATCATCACCCGACAGCCCTGTGTGCAGATGCCCGCCATTTATTAAGTCTCCTACGATCTTTCTTGCCCTGTTGGAACGTTGATTGGACTTAACAGTGGTCAGGGTAGCAGCTACCTTGGCAATTGCGTCTTCAACCCTTAATGGCATCGTCGGTAACCGTATTTTGAAATGAAAACCCGTTTCTGGAACTGGTCAGGCTTAATTCAGTTTCCAATAAATTGACATTGGTAAAGCCCTTGTGTTGCGAGATATGCAGGACTGAAACTGCCGGACAATCCTCACAACTGAGATAAACGCTCAAACCATGACGCCTACCGCTGGGGTTGCCAGCAAGGTTGTTATCGGTAGTTACTTTCCCTTGGGTGACTGCAACATGAAGCCCAGTATCAGCATCCTCACTACGCTCAAAAATCTCCACCCGTTCATGATGAAGGTAATACCCTCCGCATGACGGACAAAGCAGGGCAGCACCGTAGTTCTTGTCATATCCATTAAAAATCGGTTGCATGGTATTGATCCTCCTAATTTGTAAAAAAATGGCTGTAAAACAGTATTACCCCCATCAAGCGGAGGTATTAATGCCGAAATTCCTTAACCTCAGGTAAGCCTTTCCCGTTTTCCCGAAATTCCCATTTTTCCCGTTTCGGGAATTTTCAGGGGGTTTTCCTTTCCCGAATTCCCGTTCCCGCTATATATAGCGGGAACTTCGGGAACCCTTGCATTTCGGGGAGCGTTTAAGTGGCTGACCATATCCACCCCTCATAAGAATTTAGGTAGCCCATGCAGACCAGCCCTGCAATTGCCTCTTTGGCACGCTCTGTTTTCCGTTTGGCGTCATCTATTTCCAGTACCCCAGCTACAGTCAACACGGCATGCGCCTCACTTATGCACCGTGTATCGGCCGGTGCCTTGGCCTTACCGCGATCAGTCGAGCTTTTTATTAACCCCTGAATTATGTTTAGTGCGATTTTTTGATTCTTCCCTTGAGGTTCTTTTTTGGTGCTGTTTATTGTTGCCAATGACCGAACAACGACACAGGAGGTAATTTCGTCCCCATCTGAATCCAAGCCAAGCGGAACAACTTCAAGCTTGAACCGGCACGCTGCTCCATCCACTCCATCTTTCGATTTGACTGTTTGCCATTGCCGAACATCCTGATCCCTGCTGATTTCAATGGCCGCATCAAGCGCAGCCAGCAGGCTTGAGTGCCCACGAAGCCCTCGGGTGGCGTCTTTCCCAGTGTGATGCACTAGGACCACAAGCCCATTAGTTAAAGACTGCAGCAGCTTGGCGTTCCTTATCAGTGGTCCCATGTCTTCAGATGCATTTTCGTTCGCTTCTGGTGCCGCCTGATTCAGGGTATCAATTACCACGACGCCGTCACTCAGCCCCTGTGATGCAAGTTCGTCTGCTAGTATCACCACATCTTCAGCACTGTTCAGCCTGAGGCTATCTAGCATGACCCGGAAGTTATCTGGCAAAGGTTGCCCTTGCTTTCTTTCCCACGCTTGGACGCGTTGTTTTATCCCCGCGGTGCCCTCAAGCGCACAATAGATCACTGGAACCTCTATCACCCGCCGACCAAACCAATCCTTGCCTCTTGCAACGGCAGCGAGCATGTCCAACACAAAAAAGCTTTTACCCGAGCCAGGCGGACCATATACTGCGGCAATACCTTGAGCGGGCATTACTCCTTTAACGAGCCATGTTAATGGTGGAAGTAACGCCAGATCGCAAGACTTCAACAACGAAAAGCGCTTTTCTTCCTGTGGTGACTCCGTCTTTGTGGCAGGTTTCCACCCGGCTTCCTTGGCCATGTGTACCAAAGTGCCATAGCCAATTCCGCGGGCGGGTTTGAAGTTGCGCCACAGGGTTTGGAAACCGCCTTCATCGAATCTGTGTGGTGCTGTTGAGCTCCAATTGTGTGCAATATCTTCAGCGCATGCCCAACCAGTTGCAGCAATAGCCCAGATTAAATTCCTCCAAACCTCGTAGCCACAATCGGCACTTATGACCGACAGCATGCTTTGAATACGCGCAATATTTTCAGGGGTTTCTGGCGGAGGGGCGCTTTGCAGCAAGTCTGCAAACATGCGTGGTTGGTGTTTTGGCAACGACTCAGGTTCTTCAGGCCCAAACCATTCAGCGCACACTTCTTTTAGCGATTCCGTGCAGTCCTTGAGCATGCCGCCTAGGGCGTTGCCGGTTACTGTCAGGTATCTTTTGCTGATATAAATCTCTAGTCCGTCTTTGTTGTGGTTCTTTAAGGGTTCCTTGGACAAGGCAAACATACGCACACCTTTCCCGCTTGGTGAAGCTTCAGCGTAGGGTTTTCCAAGCCTGAGCCACGTTTGTTTAATGGGGAGCGGCTGACCGTCCAATAATCCTGATTTTTCGTCAATATCCAGCCCTATTAAATAGACAGGCTCACCGTTAGCAGTTTCATCAACAGGTTCGCCATCAAGCACAAACCCGAGGCCGGAAAACTTTCCATTTTCCAGTGCCTTGCATGCATCACTAAAGGAAAGCCAAATGGATGAATCAAACGGATCGTGTGTTCTGCCAGTCCTTGAGTCCTGCGGTTTTTTTTCAAATTTCCCATCGGGTCTGATCGGGCCGGCCTTCCACACTATCCACTGCTTCAGCGATTTCATCAACGGCGGTATGTCATCGGAGTTTTTAAAGTAAACTTCTAAAATCGGGTTAGCGGTTGCCATGTCCGCCCCTCACGCCGATTCTTGAGCGGCAAGCCATGCCCGAACAGCCGACACTTTCCAGGCCGTAACCCTTTCGCTCAATTTAACCGGGGCTGGGAATGTTCCGTTCTTGACTTTGCGCCACAAAGTGGCATGTGAAAACGGTATGAGGTTTGGGATTAAACCAGATTGGCGAACATAACCATCGCCGGGAAGGTCATCAAAATTAGTTTGCGTTGTCATGTGTCTCACCCACGCGAAATCAATAACATCGCGCCTTAAGCGCGGCATTACCGTTTCGTTGGATGAACACGACCTGGCAGTGGTGTCGTACTATTCCCGACGGTCACCTTCGTAAAGAAGGGGCATCCCTATCGCCTAGTTTGCATCCTATCGGGGTATCAACCTCAACAAGAAGTGCTGTCACGGTACGACAATTGACTGCATGCAGTCAAGACACCAGTATTAACGGGCATCTTGGAGGGGTGCGGGATATGTGCATCATGCTGTCTTTCCACGCAAGGGCACCACGTTCCAGCCCTCCCCGGCTTCGCAGGCTTCCAGAAGTGCCGCCCATTTTGCCAGGGCTTCGCGCCGTTCATCAAAGTAATCATGCCGGTCATAAATGCCTTCCACACCCTCTATCTTGTGATTCAGGCAGCGTTCGGCAATGTGAGGGGTAACCCCCAGCGCAGACAGGTGTGAGCGGGCAGTACGCCTGAAGTCGTGAATTGTGAAGTTTTCCATGTCGCCCAGCAGCGGCTTCACTTTTGACATGGCGACATTCAGGGTATTTTCGTGGATATGGGGCAGCATCCGCTCCTGACGTTTGCGCGCCGGTAGCAGGTAGTTACTGGGACTTCCCAACTCGATCAGCTTGCGCAGGCATTCTATGACGGCCTTGGACAAAGGAATGTCAATCGCCGCGCTAGTTTTAGTCCGCTCGGCTGGCAGATACCAGATGGCTTTATCAAGATCGAATTCCGCCACCTTTGCTGCAGTCAATTCCTGTTTGCGAACCCCAAGCAACAGCAGCAGCTTGACCGACAGGAAGTTTTCCGCGGTAAAGCCTTTGGCATTGCGCATGGCTTTGAACAGCTGCACCAGCTCATCACGGGTCAGCCAGCGCCTGCGGGCTTCTTCTTTACCGCCTGCATCAGATAGATTGAATGCCACCGCCGGGTTGTATTCCACCATCTGCCGTTTCACTGCGTAGTCAAACATCCGTCGCACCCAGCGCAGCACGTCATTCGCCGTGGTCGGTGCGCCGCGCTTGACAATGGATTGCAGCATCGTGTCAATGTGCATGGGCTTGACATCTTTCACGGCCAGCTTGCCGATGTTGGGCTTGATGTCGCGTTCGATCCTGCTGCGCACGATATTAGGGTGTTTCCAGTGTCCTACAATCATCCGCTCAAAGTATTCATCTGCAAGCTGCCCTACGGTCAGGGCGTTTTTCTGGGCTTCGATCTTGACAACAGCCGCCCGCTTACGCTCCTGTTTTTCTGCTGCTACATCATGCCCAAGTGCAACACGCGCCCGAAGTTCCTTGGCTGTCTTTCTGGCATCGGCCAGCGACAAGCTAGTGTAGCTGCCCAAGCCCATCACACGCTGCCTGCCAGTGAAGCGGTAGCGGAAAAGCCAAAGCGGAACGGCATCAACCTGGCGGAATCGCAAGTAAAGCCCCTCCCCATCGCCTTTCATATCAAAGCGCTCACTTGCCTTGATCCAGTTGCGGATTTGAATGTCAGTCAGCTTGCCCATGGTGTCCTCACTAGCGGTTATGCATGTGCACTCAATTTTACCTGGCTGTTTTGCATTGGGTACTCGTTTGAGTGCACGTTTATTCTGCGCTTAAGCGACATATTGTGCAACGTCAGGAAATGAAAAAGCCGCGTGGTTAGCGGCTTTCAGGGTGGTAATGCGATGTTGTGAGATGGGGTGAGATGTCACTCAATGTTTTGGATTTGTTCACGCATTTGTTCGATCAGGACCTTCATGTCCATCGAGGTCTGCGAGATATCGGTGGAAATGGACTTTGACCCCAGGGTGTTGGCTTCTCGCTGGAGTTCCTGCATCATGAAATCAAGACGTTTACCAATAATCCCGCCGGATTCCAGGATGCGCCGAACTTCCTCAAGGTGCACCTTGAGGCGGGAAATTTCTTCGCCGATGTCGATTCGGGAAGAAAGCAGAATCACTTCCTGGCGCACGCGTTCTTCTTCGTAAGTGCCAAGAGCCTCACGCAAGCGTGAGGACATCCTTTCCTGAAAAGCTGATATCAAAGCCGGAATCAAGGGGGATAGGTTCTCTGCCAAACGCATCATGTCGTCCACGCGCTCCAGCAGGAAATCTTTTAGTTTGGCCCCTTCCCTGGCCCGCGTTTCAGTCAAGGCCTGCAAGACAGTATCTGCCAGAGCCTGGCATTCGGCCTCCAGGGAAACTTCGGCGTCTGCATCCTGGCGCAACACTCCGGGCCACTGAAGTACGTCGCCTACCGACAGCGGGGTTGCGTCGGGAAAAACTTCTTGCACAATGGTACTGGCGGTGCGTAGTTGTTCCAGGGCAAGCGTGTTTGGTGAGAGGGCCGGTGTAGTTGTTTCTGTGCGGCGCCACTCGACGCGGCAATCAACCTTGCCCCGTTTCAGGCAGGCGCTGATACGATCGCGCAATCCGGGTTCAAGCAGCCGCAAAGGTTCGGGAGCACGAAAATGGATTTCGAGGTAGCGATGATTAACGCTTTTGAGTTCCAGAGTTAACGTACCCCAAGGCAGATCCAGGGAGGCCGCTGAGAATCCGGTCATGCTGTAAACGGTTGCCACTGTGGCAGGCTCTTCGACGGTTTCAGACGCGCCATCATACTCCAGTTGACTTACCAAAGGCGGTAAACTGGCAGTCTGGAATATTTGGAAATCATCGAGGAAGCCCATGCGCCCCAGTCAACGCCGTCCTGATCAACTGCGTCCTATCCGATTTACACGAGAATATACAAAGCATGCCGAAGGTTCGGTTTTGGTAGAGTTTGGTGATACCCGGGTTCTTTGCACTGCCAGTGTCGATGATAAGGTGCCGGGATTTCTCAAGGGGCAGGGAAAAGGCTGGCTGACTGCCGAGTATGGAATGCTGCCGCGTGCCACCCACACACGTAGCAAGCGGGAAGCGGTATTTGGCAAGCAATCCGGTCGTACCCAGGAAATTCAACGCCTGATTGGGCGCTCCCTGCGTGCAGCGCTTGATCTTGGACTGCTGGGCGAGCGTACGATACAGATTGATTGTGACGTGATTCAGGCGGATGGTGGAACTCGAACGGCCAGTATCACCGGGGCCTATCTTGCCGTGGAGGATGCCATAGCGCGCTTGTTGCGGGTTGGCTTGCTGGAGCAATCCCCAGTCTTGCAGCCTGTTGCAGCCGTATCGGTCGGAATATTTGAAGGGCTCCCGATCCTCGACCTGGATTACAAAGAAGACTCCTGCTGCGATACGGATATGAATGTTGTCATGACGGGTGATGGCTGCTTTGTCGAAATCCAGGGAACTGCCGAAGGCGCTCCTTTTCGTCGTACCGATGTAAACCTGTTGCTGGACCTGGCAACCGTGGGATGTAATGAGCTGTTCGCCTATCAGCGACTGGCATTGGGATTGCCACCAGCAACGTCATGATAAAGCGCCTGGTTTTAGCCAGTAGAAATCCGGGAAAGCTCCGTGAATTACAGGCACTGTTACAACCTCTGGAGTTGACGGTTATCCCCCAAGACGACCTGAACATTCAGGAAGCCCCGGAACCTCATCCCACTTTCGTCGAGAATGCGCTTGCAAAGGCGCGAAATGCAGCGCTTCACAGCGGCCTTCCGGCGCTTGCTGATGATTCCGGCCTGTGCGTCGACGCGCTGGGAGGGGCACCAGGAGTCGTATCGGCACATTATGCCGGTGAACCCAAGTCCGATTTTCGCAATAATCAAAAACTGCTGGTTGATTTGCGAGGTGTTGAAGATCGTCACGCACATTATTATTGTGTTTTGGTGCTGGTGCGTTCCGCCCAGGACCCAGAGCCATTGATTGCCGAGGGACGCTGGAAAGGCGAAGTCGTATTGACCCCGCGGGGTCGGGAGGGTTTTGGATATGACCCTTACTTCTATCTTCCAGAACAGGGATGTACCGCGGCGGAACTTGCAGTTACGGATAAAAACAGGGTCAGTCACAGAGCTCAGGCCTTGGCGCAGTTGTTGGACCGGCTTCGCGCCAACGTTTTGGTTTGATGCGGCCAGGCTATGCAAAACATGAATGGCGCAGTTATTTGCATTACGAACCCTCCGCCTGTCTCGCTTTACGTGCATCTTCCCTGGTGCATTCAAAAATGTCCGTATTGCGACTTTAATTCCCATGAGCTCCGGGGCGAATTGCCAGAAGCCCGTTATATCCAGGCCCTGATTTCTGACCTCGAATCAGCTTTGCCCTGGGTATGGGGGCGTCGGGTGCGCTCGGTTTTTTTTGGGGGCGGTACGCCCAGCCTGTTGTCTGAGCGGGGGATGGAGGAGTGCCTTGCCGCTATCCGGGCGCGTCTGCCTTTGGCTCCGGACGCGGAGATTACGCTTGAAGCCAATCCCGGAACTTTTGAAGGGGCGCGTTTTGGAGCCTATCGGCGTGCCGGTATCAATCGCCTGTCGATTGGCGTTCAGAGTTTTCACGATTCCCATCTCAAGGTTCTTGGGCGGATTCATGATGCCAATGCCGCACGCCGTGCTGTAGACATTGCGGCACACTACTTCGACAACTTCAACCTGGACCTGATGTATGGTTTACCTGGACAGACCCTGGACCAGGCGCTGGCGGACATTGATACCGCACTGTCTTTCAAGCCAACCCATCTATCAAGCTATCAATTGACATTGGAACCTAATACGCCCTTTTATCATGATCCCCCGGTGCTTCCGGATCATGACGAGGCTGCGCAAATGGGAGAAGCCATTCTTGAGCGGATGGTTCAGGGGGGTTACGATCATTATGAAACCTCGGCTTTTGCCAGCCCAGGTTTTCGTTGCGCGCATAATCTCAACTACTGGACTTTTGGGGACTATCTCGGCATTGGAGCTGGAGCTCACAGCAAGCTGTCATTTCAGGACAAGATCGTCCGCCAGATGCGGCAAAAGCACCCGGAAGCCTATATGAAAGCCATGGCTCAGGGCAGCGCTGTTCAGGAAACGCATGAAGTGATTCCCGAAGCGCTTCCATTCGAGTTCATGATGAATGCGTTGCGTTTGTGTGATGGAATTTCTGCGGCATTGTATGAACAACGGACAGGAACGTCTTTGTTGAACATTGTTCCAATTTTGGATCGGGTGGAGGCTCTGGGGTTGATCACAAGAGATTGGCAATGGATTCGCCCTACTTTGCGCGGGCAGCGATTTCTGAACGAGTTGTTGCAACATTTTTTGGTGGAGGGATCATGAACAGTCTTGTGTCGCATGTAAAACGTACGTCGCTGGGTTGGTTGGCAGTGGTGGCGAGTGCCAAGGGGTTGCGCTGGATTTTCCTCTCGCCAAACAGAAAACAGGCACTATTTGAAATGAAACGGCAATTTCCTCATCTGGATTGTGCGCTCGGGAAAAGCGCAGTACATAAACCCCCGGTAATTGAAGGGCGGATTTTTGAGGGCTGGATCGATGCGGTGGTAGGAGCTGTCGAACAGCCTGACAAAGCCTGGCAGGCCCCGCTGGATATCTCCGGAACCTCCTTTCAGCGGGGCGTCTGGAAAGCGCTGCAGGGCATTCCGGCAGGGTCAGTGTGGACTTACGGACAGTTGGCAGCACACCTGGGCCGCCCGCGCGCAGCTCGCGCCGTGGGAAGTGCTTGCGGCGCCAACCCGGTTCCATTTCTGGTGCCCTGTCACCGTGTAGTGGCCAGCAATGGGGGATTGGGTGGATTTGGACTGGGATTGGATATCAAACGGGCCTTGCTGAAACGGGAAGGAGTGCGCTATTAAATCTTCCTGAACAGCAGGTCCCATACACCATGCCCTAGCCGCAATCCACGCTGTTCAAATTTGGTCAAGGGACGGTAGGAGGGACGTTCTGCATAAGTACTGGCAATATTCTCCAGTTGGGGTTCGGCGCTAAGTACTTGCAGCATATTTTGCGCATAATTCTCCCAATCAGTGGCCAGATGCAGTACACCGCCGCGTTTCAGGCGGTCTGCCAGCAATTGTACAAAAGCAGGCTGGATCAAACGACGCTTCTGGTGTCTTGCCTTGGGCCAGGGATCAGGAAAAAAAATGTGAATGCCGTCCAGCGATGCAGACGTCACCATGTCCCGAACAACTTCAACAGCGTCGTGACGCATGACACGAACATTGGTAACCCCGGTTTCGGCGATACGTTTGAGGAGGCTACCGATGCCTGGCGTGTGAACGTCAATAGCCAGAAAATTCGTTTCTGGCATGCGCTGTGCAATGGCAATGGTGGTTTCACCCATGCCAAAACCAATTTCCAGAATCACCGGCGCCGTACGTCCAAACAGTGACGAGGGGTTCCACGTTCCAGCATGTGCCGGAACGAAAGGCACCCCCCAATGGGGCCAGTATTGTTCGAAGGCACGTTGCTGCGCCGGCGAGATCCGTCCTTGACGCAGGACATAACTGCGTATCGGCCTTGAACCCGGATTCAACGAATCAGCCCGTTGGTCGGAGAACTTGGAGACGCCTGATATGTTTTTTTGGCCATGCGGCCTGCCAGATATGCCTCACGCCCTGCTGCAACCCCCTTTTTCATGGCAGAAGCCATCAAAACGGGATCTTTTGCCTGTGCAATGGCAGTATTCATCAAAACGCCAGCACAGCCCAGTTCCATGGCTATTGCGGCATCTGAGGCAGTTCCAACGCCGGCATCCACAATGACGGGAACCCTGGCGTTGTCAATGATGATCCCGAGATTCCATGGATTGAGAATGCCCATGCCTGAGCCAATCAGGGACGCGAGCGGCATTACTGCCACGCATCCCAGTTCTTCAAGGCGTTTGGCCATGATGGGATCGTCGCTGCAGTACACCATAACCTGGAATCCGTCGCGCACCAGCGTTTCTGTCGCAGCCAGGGTTTCTATCATATTGGGAAACAAGGTATGGGGGTCGCCCAGAACCTCAAGTTTGACAAGGCGATGCCCGTCCAGCAATTCACGCGCAAGGCGCAGGGTACGTACCGCATCCTGTGCGGTATAGCATCCAGCGGTATTGGGAAGCAAGGTATAGCGGGAAGGCGGAACGACATCCAGCAAATTTGGCTCATTGGGGTTTTGGCCAATGTTGGAACGACGGATGGCTATAGTGACGATTTCTGCACCGCTGGCTTCGATAGCTCTTTGGGTTTGATCAAAATCGGCATATTTGCCAGTGCCTACCAGTAAGCGCGAGCGAACATTTTTTCCAGCGATTACAAAGGGATCAAGGTCCATTGGGAAAGATCTTCAAAAATCAACCACCGCCGACAGCAACCACGATTTCGAGGTGGTCCCCTGTGGACAGGATGGTTTCGTTAAAGCGGCTTCGAGGAACGATCTCACCATTTCTTTCCACGGCAATACGACGTTGCGTCAACTCAAGATGGGAAATCAATTGAGTGACTGTGGGAGCAGTTTCGAAACGGCGATCTTGACCGTTGATGGTAACTTGTATCACGAGGTTCGGATGTCCTTAGTGCCGACTATTCTAGCATGGGTGCGCTGCGTCTCATTGAGGACTGTTTCCAAATTGGCGTAGAATAGCCGCTTTCTGCGGGTGTAGCTCAATGGCAGAGCAGAAGCTTCCCAAGCTTAAGACGAGGGTTCGATTCCCTTCACCCGCTCCAACGCACTTCGGGTACTGCGTTGTCTGATTTTTCTTCGCTGATTGTGGATTGGCAACAGCAGCACGGCCGTCGCGATCTGCCTTGGCAGGGTACCCGGGACGCGTATCGGATCTGGGTGTCGGAAATCATGCTTCAGCAAACCCAGGTCGCCACCGTGATCCCCTATTATCAACGCTTTTTGGCGCGTTTCCCCGATGTTTTGACACTCGCTGCTGCCGATGAAGAAGTAGTGTTGGCGCTTTGGTCTGGATTGGGCTATTACGCCAGGGCACGTAATCTGCATCGAGCAGCACAGAGGGTGGCAACCAGCCCGGGCGCCAAATTTCCACAAGACGTTGCAGGCCTTATGAAGCTTCCGGGTGTAGGCCGTACCACTGCAGCAGCCATTGCCGCATTCGCTTACGGGCACTGCCACGCTATTCTGGACGGAAATGTCCGACGCGTGTTAACGCGTACATTTGCAGTTTCTGGTTATCCAGGCAGTGCATTAGTAGAGAAAGGTTTGTGGGCCCTTGCAGAAAGCCTGCTACCCAGAGAACGTATCGAGGCCTATACACAGGGGTTGATGGATATTGGGGCCACTCTATGTACACAGCGCCAGCCCCGTTGTGGCAACTGTCCTTTACGGAAGGTTTGTCAGGCCTATCTGACCCAAACCATATCAGATTTTCCTACGCCTAAGGCTGTGCGCACTATTCCAGAGCGAACCACCCAAATGCTGCTGGTTCGACAAGGAGACCATTGGTTGCTGGAAAAAAGACCCCGCAGGGGAATCTGGGGCGGGCTCTGGAGTTTCCCGGAAATTGCCCTGGAAGACGACCCAGAGGAGTGTCTTAGAATCGGTTGGGGATTGAAAGCACAATCTGTATCGACTTTGCCTCCGTTTCGTCATGCCTTCACGCATTATCGGTTGATCATTCACCCGGTCTGCCTTGCGGTCGGCGAACGCAAGACGCTACCCGACAGTGGCGACCATCTGTGGCTGGATCAGGCAGACGTTTTATCAGCAGCCATCCCGACACCGGTGCGCAAAATCCTGAAACTACTCTCCCAATTCGCGATGGATGACACGGACAGCATACTGCGGCCGAAGTGAACGAGCCAAAGATTCGGCCAGATAAACCGAGCGATGTTGCCCTCCGGTACAGCCAATGGCAATGGTCAGTGCCGTGCGATTGTCGCGAATGAAATCAGGAGCCCAGCGACTGATAAATTGTCGAATATCCTCATACATGCGATGGGTCATGGGAATGCTTTCGAGAAAATTGATGATTTCGGGATCTTTTCCCGTCAAAGGGCGGAGCTTGGGATCATAGAATGGATTGGGGATGCAACGGACGTCAAACACAAAGTCTGCATCGAGTGGGAGGCCGTGCTTGAAACCAAAGGACTCGAGGAATAGTGTCAGGCGCGATGAATCGAGTTGAACAAAATCGCGCACCCAGGTACGAAGGGTGTTGGGTGACACATTGGTGGTATCAATGCGATGGGCAATGCCCGCAGCTGCTTCCAGCAGTGTCCGCTCGGCACTGATGCACTCGGCAATAGAAAGTTGTCCATTTGCAAGTGGGTGGGGGCGCCGGGTTTCGGAAAAGCGACGGACCAACTCCTGTTCACTGGCGTCCAGAAACAACAACCGTACATCCATCCCTTTATCGCGCAGTGACGACAAAGTGCCCGGCAACTGCTTGACGGTTTCTCCACCTCTTGCGTCGAGTGTCAGGGCAATGCAATGTTCACCGCGTTCAACCAATCCCTCAATGACAGCTGTCACGAACGCAAGGGGCAGGTTATCCATGGCAAAGTACCCCGCATCCTCCAATACACGCAGTGCAACGGTTTTTCCAGAGCCGGAAAGACCGCTAATCAGAACAATCTGGGAAGGGGTTGGTGCTGAAGGAGGGGACGTTTCAATCATGAGGTTCCGAGTCAGGCAAGAGTTGCTTTTCGATCATGAATTCTTCCTGACGCCGTATAAACAGTTCGGTGCTGTCGATGCCGCGTTGTGAAAGAATAAAGTTGCGTGTAGCAGCTTCTACCAGTACCGCCAGATTGCGACCCACAGCGACAGGAAGCACATAGCGCGGCACTTTCAATCCTAGAATGTTTTGTGTTTTATTGTTGTCGGGCAATCTGTCCAACGCGGACAGGTCACCTCCGGGCGGACGCTCCAGATGCACGATCAGTTTCAGATTTTTGCGGGGCCGTACAGCAGTTTCACCAAAAATCGAGCGGATGTTGATCAAACCCAGACCACGTACTTCCAGAAAATCGCGTAACAGTGGAGGGCAACGTCCTTGCAGGGTTTCCGGACCGATCCGATAAATTTCTACAACGTCATCGGCTACCAGGCCGTGACCGCGGGTGATCAGTTCCAGCGCCAGTTCGCTTTTTCCCACTGCCGAGTCACCCGTGATCAGTACCCCCACCTCCAGAATTACCATGAATACGCCATGCAAGGTAATTTCCTCAGCCAATTCCTGGCTGAGATAGTGCCGCAACAAGTTGATAACTGTGGCGCTAGGCAGGGGAGAGCCAATAACCGGAACGCCATTGGCTTCTGCTGCTACTCCCAATGCAGTGGGCAACAGGCCACCGTCCGAGATGATGATTGAGGTCAGGTCTTCTGAAAAAATATTATCGAACGCTCGTTGCAGTGCAGCGCCATCAAGACCCAGAAGGTATGTGATTTCCATATGCCCCAGTACCTGAAACCGGTGCGGATGAGTCAGATTAAGGTGCGCGATGAGGCCTGCACGTGGATCGGTTAAGCTACCCACCGGGGCGGATCGTTGGCATCCATGACGTCCGGCCAGCCAGGTAAGATTGAGCTTTTCGCGGTTCTCGTTAAAGAGTCGCTGAACGCTGACGTCGGGCATCGGGACTCCACTCGTTCAGGATGTGCCAGGCTTGTGACGCGTCGGTCGCCGCAAGCAGCGCTTGACGCAATTTTGAATCATTAAACATTTCTGCGATTTCACTCAGTAATTTCAGGTGCTGTTCAGTAGCATGTTCGGGAACCAGCAGGGTAAAGGCCATTTTGACATTCTGCCCATCCGGTGAGTCAAAGGGGATGTCGCCGGAAATCCTTATAAAGGCACAGAGAGCCTCGCGGAGTCCCTTCAGACGTCCGTGTGGAAGAGCAAAGCCGTGGCCCAGCCCTGTGGAACCCAGTTTCTCGCGATTAAACAATGCATCAAAGACCTGGCTTCTGGAAATCTGATTGTGGTTTTCAAAAAGAATTCCGATCTGTTCAAACAGGCGTTTTTTGCTGCTGACATCAAGATCCAGGAGCACATGTCCGGGATCAAGCAGTTGTTTAATGGTTGCCATGGGCGCGATCCGTATTAGTCACCAGCCAGATGCTTGATGGGTCGGCCATTGCGTTGATCATGTTGCTTTTCTTTGTGTCGAATAATCTGACGATCGAGCGTGTGAGCCAGTTCGTCAATGGCTGCGTACATGTCCGGGTTAGAGGTTTCAACAAACAGATCACGGCCATTGACATGCACATTCGCCTCCACATGTTGGTGGAGCTTTTCAACTGTAAGAATCACATTCACATCGATGGGATGATCAAAATGCCGTTTTACACGCTCCATCTTGTCTACAACATAATCCCGGATTGCTGGGGTAATTTCGATGTGTTGTCCGGTAACTATGACATTCATTTTGTGCTCCCTCAGTGAGTTACAACATTTTTCGCTGACTGGCCGGGTGGATTTGCATTGCTTCACGGTATTTGGCCACAGTGCGTCGTGCTACCACGAGACCCTGATTAGCCAGAATATCCGAAATCCGGTTGTCAGACAGCGGGTTTCTATGATCTTCAGCACTGATCAGCTGTTTTATAAGTGCTCTGATCGCGGTGGAGGATGCAGCGCCACCTGCTTCCGTTCCAACATGACTGCTGAAGAAGTATTTAAGCTCGAAAAGTCCGCGCGGAGTCAGCATGTATTTTTGAGTCGTGACTCTGGAGATCGTGGATTCATGAAGCCCAAGAATATCAGCAATTTCCCTTAGTACCAGGGGGCGCATGGCCACTTCACCATGCTCAAGGAAATTTTGCTGACGTTCAACAATTGCCTGTGACACACGCAGAATTGTGTCGAATCGTTGCTGGACGTTTTTGATCAACCAGCGTGCTTCCTGCAGCTGGCTGGACAGTTGTCCACCCGGATCGCGTCCGCTTTTCATTAGGTTGGCATACAGGGCATTGATGCGCAATCTGGGCATCGCATCCCGGTTAAGGCTAACTCCCCATTTCCCCTTGATTTTCCTGACGACAACATCGGGGGTTACATAACGGGTTTCCGCCTGTACAAAAGCAGAACCGGGTTTGGGATTAAGTGCAGTGATCAGCGCGCGCGCCTGCCGCAGTGCCGCATCGTTGATGCCGAGCACTTTCTTCAGGCGGGAAAAATCGTGTCCTGCCAGTAGAGGCAAATGATGCTTGACTATGGTCAGGGCAACAGCACGCCCTTCAGTGGGATCGGGTAGCGCCAAAAGTTGTAGCGCAAGACACTCTGACAAATCGTATGCGCCTACCCCAGCAGGATCCAGGGACTGCAACAGGCGCAATGTAACCTGGAGTTCTTCCAGCTCAACGTTCAGGGATTCTGGGCATAAGGCCAGCATCTGATCCAAAGAAAGTTGCAGATATCCGGCTTCATCCAGATGGGAAAGCATCAGGGAAATCAACTGCTGGTCGCGTTCGTTAAGCGTCATCAGCCGCAGCTGGGCGGACAGATGGTCTACCAGTGTGAGCAGATTGCTGGCTTGTTGCAAGGATTCGGGCTCATCCTCGTTATCGTGCCAGGTTCCTCCCAGCAAGTCTTCAGGACTCCATGTTTCAGACGAATTCCAGTCGCTGGAAGGTTCTGAATCCGAACTGTCCTTGCTATCGGAAGTGATTTGCAAGGGCTGGAATATTTGTGGTTCTGAGTCCGGGTCTTCGCGTTCCAGCAGTGGATTTTGCATCAGGAATTTTTCCAGTTCCTGATCAAGTTCCATTGTGGAAAGCTGCAGCAGGCGAATGGACTGCTGCAATTGCGGTGTAAGCACCAGATGCTGAGAATGTTTGAGCTGTAGGTTGACCTTCATGGCTCAAAGCTTGAAATGTTCACCCAAGTACACCTTCCTGACGCTTTCATTATAGATGATTTCGTCGGGGTGACCAGCGGCCAGAACGGAGCCCTGGTTGATGATGTAGGCGCGGTCACAGATACCAAGTGTTTCGCGCACATTGTGGTCCGTAATCAGGACTCCAATGCCGCGTTGTTTAAGAAAACGAATGATTTGCTGAATATCCATAACTGCAATCGGATCGACTCCGGCAAATGGCTCATCCAACAGAATGAAGCGTGGTTTGGTTGCCAGTGAACGTGCGATTTCCACACGACGGCGCTCACCTCCGGAAAGGCTGATAGCCGGGTTGTTGCGAAGGTGGGCAATGTGAAGTTCATCCAGCAGCTGATCAAGCTCCTGCAGGCAGTCCTGCTCGTTAAGGCCGTGCAGCTCCAGAACAGAGCGAATATTTTCACCGACGGTCATGCGTCTGAAAATCGACGCTTCCTGCGGCAGGTAGGACAGCCCAAGCTGTGACCGGCGATGTATCGGCAACAGGCTGAGTCGGGTTTTATCAAGATAAATATCCCCACCATCCAGTGGAATCAGGCCAACTATCATGTAAAAACAGGTCGTTTTACCAGCACCATTGGGGCCAAGTAAACCTACCACCTCTCCGTTTTCAACGGAGATTGAAACGTCTTTTACAACGATTCGAGAGCGGTAACGTTTGACCAGGTGCTCTGCACACAACAGGCTCATGGTGCAACATCCGGATCACGTTTTAAGGGCTGCGAGGGTAATGCAGAACCGGACTTTGTTTTGTCTTTTTTTGGTTGCAGGGTGACATGAACGCGGCCGTTGGAGGCTGCTTGCCCGCCATCAGAATTGCCAGCACCACGGGCCTGCAGGAATTCGGATTTGGTGTCATAAGACAAGTAATTTCCCCTGATTTCATCCTTGTCGCGGTGGACTATGGCTTTATCAAACAGCTCAATGCGGTCGAGTTTGCCGTTGTATTCGACATGCTGTGCTATGCCATCCACCCACTCGTTCACTCCTTCGCGTTTTTGTCTAAAGGTGACAGGATCTCCATAAGCCGAGGCATATTTGAAACCATCGCCATCCTCACGCACAGTCATGTTGTCTGCAGTCAGTCGGATTGTTCCCTGTGTAAGAACGACGCGTCCTTGAAAGTGCGTCGATTTCTTGTTGTCATCGGCATTCATCTTGTCTGCTTCTATGTTAACCGGCTTATCCCTGTCAGCGCGCTCGGCATGAACAGTAAGGCTGATCGCCAGCAGCAATGCAGCTTTAAGGGTGATGTGGCGGCAGATAAGTGACTTTTGCACGAGTAAATTCGGCTATTCTGGTTTTGTTATTGATGACCATGCTAAGGGCAGTCAGGGTGTTTTTTCCATAGGTTATGATCACCGGCTGGTCTGTTTCGCCGATACCGCGTTGGGGAAAGACCCTGAGGGTGGATGTCCTGACGACAGTCAATGGCTGGTCCTGAGTTGGGTCACGCGTGACTACCACATTGCCGGTAAAAACGACCTCATCTTCTTTCCCTGACCGTACAGCTTGTTCGGAGCGTACAGTGACTGCGGGGGCATCGGGTTCCAGAGATGTAAAAACCACTTCATTAAAGTGAGAAGTATCATCATCCGGGTAATGTATCATTTTCTGCGCGCTGAGCGTGTAGTGAATCTGCCCGGTATCACCCAACTGACGGGCAGCAAAGCGTTCCATGATCAGGTCTGGATCGTGGTTTAATTGACGGCTGTCAGGCAATGGGTTGTTTTCGACCACTCGCCACAACCAGGCGCTGACCATCGCCAGTAGCAATACCACCGCCACTGGAGTCCAGGCTTCAAGGTTATGGCTTAGTCTAGCCATTTTCGCGTGACTCCATGCCACTCGTCCCGGGCATCGAGAATCATTTCAGCGGCGCAACGCACCGCCCCCTTGCCGCCGCCAACCGGCGAGATCCAGTGAGCCTGATTACGTACAAGTGTCGGCGCTTCGGGTACAGTCAATGCAAGGCCGCATCGCCTGAGGACCGGAAGGTCGGGAAGGTCGTCCCCCATGAAGGCACACTGCTTCCAGTCCAGCTCAAGTTGATCGAGCAAGGCCTGGCATGAGGCCAACTTTTCATTCGAACCCTGGGCGACGTGACGAATGCCAAGCTCCAGGGCGCGTGCAGTGATAATCGGTGAATTGCGGCCGGTAATGATTGCCAGTTCGATCCCTGCACTCTGGAGTAACTTCAGGCCCTGGCCATCGCGAACATGAAAAGTTTTTAATTCGCGGCCGTCGCTGTCAAAAGTCAAACCGCCATCCGTCATGATGCCGTCTACATCGAATACTGCCAATTTAATGGGCCGAGCCAACGCTTTCAAGGCTTCTGGTGTGAGTGGTGACATGGTTTCAGACAATTCCAGCGCGCAGAAGATCATGCATGTTGAAGGCGCCGACCAGTTGAGACTCATCGTCTACCACAAACAACCCGAATATCTTGCGATCCTGCATGATGGCAGCGGCTTCGGCAGCCAACTTGTCAGGATGGGTGACGATGGGGTTTTTAGTCATTAAATGGCTCACAAGAACCTCATGGATGGCGGTATGACCGTTTTCCAGGGCGCGTCGCAAATCACCATCCGTAAAAATCCCTTTCAGTTTTCCCTGGCCATCTACGATGGCTGTCATTCCAAGGGCCTTGTTCGACATTTCCACCAGGGCCTGGGCCACTGTTGCGTCGATGGAAATGCGCGGAATACGATCGTTTTGATGCATGACATCATGAACCGTAAGTAACAACCGTTTACCAAGTGTTCCGCCGGGATGCGTGCGGGCAAAGTCGGCTGCAGAAAATCCGCGCGCCTTAAGCAAAGTTACCGCAAGCGCATCTCCCAAAGCCAGGGTCGCTGTGGTACTGGCGGTAGGAGCGAGATTAAGGGGGCAGGCCTCGCGGGGAACCGATGCGTCCAGATGCACGTCAGCAAGCTTGGCCAGGCGGGAGTTTGGATTACCTGTAATGGCAATGATGCGGGTGCCGCGTCGTTTCAGCAATGGCGCGATAATCAGCAATTCATCGCTTTCACCGGAATTGGATAGTGCTATAAGGAGGTCATCGCTCGCAATCATGCCCAAATCGCCATGGCCGGCTTCAGCAGGGTGCATGAAAAATGAGGGGGTGCCGGTGCTGGCTAGGGTAGAGGCTATCTTGTTGGCAATATGGCCTGATTTCCCGATACCGCTCACCACAACGCGGCCTTTGCACGCTAGCATGAGGTGGTGGGCAGCGATGAAAGAGTCGTCGAGGCGCAGTGAAAGCTGCTCAATGGCTTCGGTTTCTGTCTCAAGAACTTCTCGTGCCAGATCAAGGATGACGGAGTCTTTCATGGGAACCGGATTTGTAGTCTCTGTAATCATGGCTAGCAATTATACTTGAGGGCATGAACGATACGCTTGAACTCGTCCTGATTTTGCTGCTGGCAGCTATTTTGGCGGTATCGCTGTTCAGACGCCTCGGTCTGCCTGCAATGCTGGGGTATCTGCTGGCTGGCATTGTGATCGGACCCCACGCTACAGGAATCATCCCTCCCAACGGCTCAACGCGTGGTTTGGCCGAGTTTGGCGTGATTTTTTTGATGTTTACCGTCGGCCTGGAGTTCAGTCTGGCCCAACTCTTTGCCATGCGACGTACCGTTTTTGGCCTGGGTGGCGCCCAAATGGCCGTGACGCTTCTGGCTGGCTTTGGGCTTGCCTACGCTTCGGGCCTTGATTGGCAAAGCAGCATCGTTCTGGCTGGTGCGCTTTCCCTGTCCTCCACCGCCATCATGGCACGTCTGCTGGCTGAACGGCTCGAACTCAAGTCAGTCCACGGCCAACGCATCATGGGGGTGATGCTGTTTCAGGACCTGGCCGTGGTTCCTTTGCTGATTTTTATTCCAGCGGTGGCTCAAAACCAGGGGGTGCTTGCCAATGTCCTGTTGCTTGGTGCACTTAAGGCAGCCCTGGTGCTGGTGCTGGTGCTGGGGTTTGGCAGAAGGGTAATGAGCAAGTGGTTTAATTGGGTTGCCCGGCAAAAGTCGTCCGAAGTCTTTGTGTTGAATGTTCTTCTGGTGACGCTAGGAATGGCCTGGCTGACTCAACGTGCAGGCCTTTCGTTGGCGTTAGGCGCATTTATATCAGGCGTATTGATCTCCGAAACCGATTATCGATACCAGGTTGAGGATTACATCAAGCCCTTCAGAGATGTTCTGCTTGGGCTGTTTTTTATTACGATTGGCTCGTTGCTCGACTTGTCCGTGGTTGTAATGCAATTGCCCTGGGTACTGGTTGTACTCATTATGCTAATGGCACTGAAATTATTCATTGCCTACTGGTTGGGCCGGTTTTTTGGTGATATTGACTCAGTGGCCTTGCGCACTGCATTGGCAATTGCTCCTGCAGGAGAGTTTGGTTTTGTACTGCTGGCACAGGCCGATGTGTTGCATCTGTTGCCAGATGCGCCGCTGCAAGTTGTTCTGGCAGCGATGGTCATATCCATGTTGCTGTCACCACTGATCATCATGATGAGCGATCGCATCGTTTTGTATTGTTGTGAGAGTGAATGGACCCTGCGTTCGTTGGCGTTGCACGAGTTATCGGCACGCAGTTATGGGGTGGCGCGTCATGTCATTGTGTGTGGTTATGGGCGAAGCGGTCAGAATTTGTCCCGGTTTCTGGAACAGGAAGGGTTGGCAGTAATCGCCCTGGACATGGACCCTCAACGCGTTCGCGCAGCTGCGATAGCCGGAGAATCAGTGGTATTCGGTGATGCAGGCCGACGCGAGGTACTGGTTGCCGCAGGAGTGCACCGCGCTGCTGCCATTGTAGTAACGTTTGCCGATACACCCGTTTCGTTGGCCATCATCAGTCACGCCAGAGAGCTGGAACCGGGTTTGCCGGTGATCGTGCGCACATTCGATGATACCGACCTCGACCGGCTTAAGGATGCCGGCGCAGCAGAAGTCGTACCGGAAATTCTTGAGGGCTCGTTAATGCTGGCTTCCCAAGCAATGCTGGAACTGGGGGTGCCGCTGGCCAGAGTGCTTAAGCGTATCCGGCGCGTGCGTTCGGAGCGCTACCACATGATGCGTGGCTTTTTTCGCGGCATTACGGATGATCCCGCAGAAAATGCCGAGCAATCGCAACCCAGAATGCACTCGGTGGTCATCGGCGAGGGGGCCTATGCAAATGGCAAGACGTTGGAGGAATTGAAGCTCGACAAACTGGGCGTTGAGGTGACTGCTATTCGGCGGCATGGTATTCGAGGTTTGAATCCGGGCGCAGATACCCGAATCGTTCCAATGGACGTTATCGTCCTGCTCGGTGTTCCAGAATCTCTCGCTCAAGCCGAATTACGACTTCTGCAAGGTTGAGCCGGATTGGTCAGCGAGCCTACCTTGGTTTAACATGCCTCTTTTGGATTCGAGGCACTTAAGTGTTGTTTCTGTGACAAATCTGGTTGAAATTACCGAATTGAACTTTGGTTATGGCAGTCGACTGGTACTCAAAGGTATCAATCTGACGGTCCGCAAAGGCAGCCTGGTCGCTATCATGGGGTTAAGCGGTTGTGGGAAAACAACCCTGCTGCGCTTGATTGGGGGCCAACTCCAGGCACATGAGGGTTCAGTTACAGTGGCCGGACAGCGCCTTAATAACATGAGCCAAAGCGATCTGTATGCGTTGCGACGTCGTCTGGGTATGATGTTTCAATTTGGTGCGTTGTTTACAGACCTTTCCGTTTACGACAATGTGGCATTTCAGATGCATGAACATACCAACCTGTCAGAAAGCGTGATAAGAGATCTAACCCTGATGAAGCTCAATGCGGTGGGGTTGCGCGGCGTGCAGTCCTTGATGCCGTCCGAGTTGTCTGGAGGGATGGCACGCAGGGTGGCATTGGCACGCGCCACTGCACTTGACCCCGAGCTTATTTTGTATGACGAACCTTTTGCCGGCCTGGATCCCATTTCGTTGGGCGTCATTGGTCAGCTGATTCGGCGTCTTAATGACGCTCTTGGCGCAACCACGATACTGGTAACTCACGATGTTCAGGAGTCCTTGAAAATTGTCGACTACGTTTATTTTGTTTCGGAGGGGGTTATTGTTGCCAAAGGGACTCCGGAGGAGATTCGGGCTTCCAAACTTCCTTTTGTTCATCAGTTTGTCTGGGGTGAAGCCGATGGTCCCATGCCTTTTCACTACCCGGCCAAAACCATGGCAAATGATCTTGGGTTGAGGGAGGGCTGATACGATGGTTTTGGAATCAACATTACGTAACATTCGACTGGTAGGAGACGGCACGCTCAAGATCGTGGAACGAATTGGAGCGATAGTCGTTTTTTTGGGGTTGACTTTATCGCAATCAGCTACCAGCTTTCGGCGCTTTGACCTCGTTATCAGGGAAGTTTTCTATGCTGGTGTCCAGTCGCTAATTATCATCCTGGTTTCAGGATTGTTTGTTGGTATGGTATTGGGTTTGCAAGGACACGAAACCCTGCAGAACTATGGTTCAGAACAAAGTGTTGGTGTATTGGTGGCCCTGTCTCTGGTTCGCGAGTTAGGACCCGTGGTTGCTGCACTTCTATTTGCCAGCAGGGCCGGCTCTGCAATTACCGCAGAGATAGGCCTTATGAAAGCCACCGAGCAGTTGTCTGCGATGGAAATGATGGCTATCAATCCCGTGGCACGGGTTGTTGCACCGCGGTTTTGGGGGGGCGTAATCTCCATGCCGTTATTGGCGATGTTATTCAGTGCCACGGGAATCATTGGAGGTTTTCTGGTGGCAGTTGTTTTGATTGGCGTGGACGATGGCGCATTTTGGTCTCAAATGCAGGCTGCAGTAGATTTTCGCCACGATATCCTTAATGGCATTATCAAAAGCCTGGTATTTGGGGTTGCAGTTTCTGCCATTGCCACTTTTGAAGGATACGAAGCCTCTCCCACGGCAGAAGGAGTTTCCGGAGCGACAACCCGAACCGTAGTAAGTTCGTCCCTGGCTATTCTGGCGTTGGATCTGGTATTGACCGCATTTATGCTGAAAGGGTGGAACTGATGGAACGCAGCACATTAAATTTGTGGGTGGGGATTTTTGTCCTGCTGGGGTTTTTTGCCTTCCTGGTACTGGCATTCAAGGTGGGCAACCTCAGTGCGGGAGGCACGGGCCAAACTTATACCCTGATAGCTAATTTCGACAATATCGGACAACTCAAGGAAAGAGCGCCGGTTCGCAGCGCAGGTGTTTTGGTGGGGCGAGTCAAGTCCGTACGTTTTGATCCGGTCCATTACACCGCTGAAGTTCGCATGGCAATTGACACCCAGTTCAAATTTCCGAAGGATACCTCTGCCTCAGTTCTGACGTCCGGAATTTTAGGTGAGCAGTACATCGGCCTCGAAGCCGGGGGCGATGACCAGATGTTGAAGGATGGAGATCAAATCAAACTGGTGCAAGGGGCCGTGGTTCTGGAACGATTGATCGGACAATTTTTGTTTAACAAGGCGCAGGATAGCGGTGCTGCCAAAGGAGCACAGAAGTGAGCATATTATTTTGGGGACGAAATTGGTTTGTTGGACTGGCATTGTTTTTTATGGGATTGACCGTATTCGGTGCGGAATCAGGGCCCGATGAAGTTATTCGCAAAACTGCCGAAGAAGTGATTGCGTCCATCAAGTCCGACAGTGCAATTCGATCCGGGGATCGTAACAAAGCCTACGCACTGATCGAACAGAAAGTGTTGCCGCATTTTGATTTCACCCGAATGACTCGGCTGGCTGTGGGGAGAAACTGGAATCAGACCTCACCCGATCAGCAAAAGCGGTTAATCGACGGGTTTAAGGATTTGCTGGTTCGTACCTATGCGAGCTCGCTGTCCCAATACAAGGATCAAGTCGTGCAGATCAAGGGCACAGAAAGCCAGCCCGGTGGGGTGGACGCGGTGGTACATTCGGCCATAGTGCCTTCAGGTGGCCAGACCATTCCCATTGATTACAGTATGGAAAAAATGAGCGATGGCTGGAAGGTTTACGATATCCGGGTCGATGGCGTCAGCCTGGTTACCAACTATCGTAGTGAATTTGCAGATGTCGTGCGCCGCAGCGGAGTCGATGGACTTATCAAGGCGCTGGACGACAAGCGCAAGATGGCCAGCCAGCAATGATAAAACTGGAGGGCCAGAAGCTCGTACTTTCGGGACCCCTCGTCATGGATACCATTGATGCCGTGCTGAAAGAGGCTGGTCCGGCAGTGGCCAAGACGGATCTCACCGTCGATTTTTCGGCCGCTACAAACATTGATTCTTCGGCACTTGCGCTCATGATGCAATGGCGACGTGAGTCCGAGGCGGCTGGACACACGATTGTCTTCGAACGGGTTCCGGACAACTTGCGCGTATTGGCTGAGTTGTACGGGGTTTCTTTTTTGTTGGGCAATCAAGCTGTCCCGGATTGAATGTTGTTACAGCCGGTATGACAGCTGCCATCGAAATTCATGGAGCAGACAAGCATTTTGGTACGGTCCACGCCCTGAAATCAGTAGACCTGACGGTAGAGGCTGGTGATTTCTTTGCCTTGCTGGGCCCCAATGGGGCCGGAAAGACAACACTCATCAACTTGCTTGCAGGGCTCTCTGTTCCCGATGCGGGCACGCTCAATGTCATGGGCTTTGATGTGGTCCGTGATTACCAGAAAGCGCGGCGTAACCTTGGGGTTGTCCCCCAGGAGCTGGTCTTTGATCCATTCTTTACGATTCGTGAGACTCTGGAAATCCAGTCGGGATATTTTGGTCTTAACAATAACGACGAATGGATCGACGATATCCTCTATAACCTGCAGCTTGCCGACAAAGCGCATGCCAATATGCGCGCACTTTCTGGAGGCATGAAACGACGCGTTTTGATTGCCCAGGCACTGGTTCACCGTCCTCCAGTGATCGTTCTGGATGAACCCACTGCAGGTGTGGATGTGGAGTTGCGGCAAAGTTTATGGAAATTTATCCAGCGACTTAACCGCGAAGGCCATACCATTCTGTTGACAACACATTATCTGGAGGAGGCCGAGGCACTGTGTCGTCGGGTGGCCATTTTGAAGCAAGGTCAGATCGTGGCCCACGATACAACCCAAAACCTCCTGCAATCCCGCGACCTGCACAGCCTGGAAGATGTATTCGTGGCCATCATGCATGACAGAGGAATTGAGGTTGAGTCATAAATCGTGAGAGGCTTTCGGACGCTGTTTTTCAAGGAAGTATTGCGATTCTGGAAGGTGTCCCTCCAGACCGTACTGGCACCGCTCATTTCCACATTGCTCTACTTGCTGGTGTTTTCGCACATCATGGCTGACCATGCGGATGTCTATCCGGGCGTTTCCTATGCCGCTTTCCTCATTCCGGGGCTTGCCATGATGTCGATGGTCCAAAATGCCTTTGCCAACAGTTCATCCAGTCTGGTGCAGTCCAAGGTGACTGGCAATCTCGTGTTTGTCCTTCTGACGCCACTTTCTCATTGGGAGTTTTACTGGGCCTATGTCCTGGCATCGGTGGTACGGGGTGTTCTGGTTGGTTCGGTGGTGATGCTGACAGCCTGGTTTTTTTTCGTGGTGCCAGTCAGGGAGCCGCTCTGGATTGTCGTTTTTGTCCTGCTGGCCACGGTGCTATCGGGATCACTTGGGGTTCTTGCAGGGATTTGGGCAGAAAAATTTGACCAGATGGCTGCGTGGCAAAATTTTATTGTGTTACCCCTGACCTTTTTGTCTGGAGCGTTTTATACCATACACTCGCTCCCGCCGTTCTGGAGTACCGTGTCTCGATTCAACCCGTTTTTTTACATGATTGACGGGTTTCGTTATGGGTTTTTGGGCAATAGTGATGTACCTCCATGGCAATCACTATTGATTGTCGGGGGTAGCTGTTTGGCCTTATCATGGACGACCCTGGCTTTGTTGCGCAGCGGTTGGCGTTTGCGAACCTGAAGACCAGTATTGTTGATGGAAAACCACCATGATTCAGCCTCAGGACATTAAAAAGTACATCGAAACCAACCTGCCGTGTGAACGGGTAGAGGTGAGTGGAGATGGTCATCATTTCGAAGCCGTCATAGTGAGCAGTCAATTTGCCGGAAAAAGCCGCGTTGCCCAGCACCAATTGGTTTATCAGGCTTTGGGTGATCGCATGCGTGTTGAGATTCATGCGCTGTCCATGCGAACCCTGACTCCTGAACAATGGGCAGCTCAGGCCAGCCACTGATCGGTTCTATATAAACGTGGATCAGCTGGTTATTGCAGGCGGGCGTCCCCTGGCAGGAGAAGTCGAGGTTTCGGGCGCCAAAAATGCTGCGTTACCCATTTTATGCGCGTCATTACTGACCCCCCAGACTGTCGTCTTCAATAACGTGCCTGAGTTGCGTGATGTGGGAACTTTGCTGCGCTTGATGCGAAGCATGGGAGTAACCGTGGAACGCAAATCCAACCGGGTGACATTGAATTCTGAAACGACCGGTAAACCGGTGGCGCCCTACGATCTGGTCAAAACCATGCGTGCCTCGATTTTGGTGCTGGGTCCTTTGCTGGCCCGTTTTGGCCATGCGCGTGTTTCCCTGCCAGGAGGTTGTGCAATTGGTGAGCGGCCTGTTGACTTGCACATCAAGGGCTTGCAGGCCATGGGTGCACGAATCGAAATCGAACACGGATATATTGTTGGAGAAGTAGGGCGTCTTAAGGGAACGCGAATTTTCATGGATAAGGTCACTGTTACAGGTACCGAAAATCTGATGATGGCAGCGGTGCTGGCTGAAGGAACCACCATTCTTGAGAACGCTGCCCGTGAACCGGAAGTGGTTGATCTGGGCGAGTGCCTGATCACCATGGGGGCGCGTATCAAGGGGCATGGCACCGATGTTGTCACCATCGAAGGGGTTCAATCCCTTCATGGAACGGAATATACCGTTATGCCGGATCGCATCGAGACGGGAACTTTTCTGGTGGCGGCGGCCGCTACAGGAGGGAATGTGCGTTTGGTCGGCGTGCGCTCTGCAACACTCGATTCAGTATTGGACAAGCTTGTTGAAGCCAACGCTTCCATCGAGTCTACCGCGGACCAGATCCGGATTCGCATGCGCGGTCCCAATCATGGCGTTAGCTTGCGTACGGCTCCCTATCCGGCTTTTCCTACAGATATGCAGGCCCAGTTTATGGCGATGAATGCCGTGGCACAGGGAACAACAGTCATTACCGAAACCATTTTTGAAAACCGGTTCATGCATGTGCAAGAATTGCGTCGACTGGGCGCCAATATCGAGGTGGAAGGCAATGCGGCAATTATTCGAGGTGTCGAAAAGCTGGAGGGGGCATCAGTCATGGCTACCGACCTGCGCGCTTCTGCTAGCCTCGTCATTGCTGGATTGATTGCACATGGCGAGACCGTGGTGGATCGCATTTATCATTTGGACCGGGGTTATGAAAAAATCGAGCAGAAACTTTCCCGACTGGGGGCAGGTATTGTTCGCCGTTCCGTGGAGGAGATGTGATGATTTCAGCTGAAGTCCTGGCCGGTTCAACCCCGGCAACACGGTTTGAAGGTGTCACCATTGCCCTTTCAAAAGGCAGGATTTTTGACGACACAGTACATTTGCTGAAGGCGGCGGGTATTACACCCTTAGGCAACCCGGAGAATTCCCGTCAATTGATTCTGCCCACTGATCGCCCTGATGTCAGGTTGGTTATCGTTCGGGCGTCTGACGTCCCTACCTACGTGCAATACGGTGCCGCAGATATCGGGGTGGCAGGAAAGGACGTGCTGATGGAGCATGGAGGTAGCGGGTTGTATCAGCTGCTGGATTTACAGATTGCCAAATGTCGGCTGATGGTGGCTGTTCCCCAAGGATTTGATTATGCCGGTGCAATTGGCCGAGGAGCGCGCTTACGGGTTGCAACCAAATATCAAACCACGGCACGCAACCACTTTGCCGAAAAGGGGGTGCATGTGGATCTTATAAAGCTGTATGGTTCCATGGAACTGGCCCCCTTAACCGGGTTGGCGGATGTCATTGTAGATCTGGTCAGCACCGGCAATACCCTGAAGGCCAATCGTCTTGAAGCTGTCGAGGAAATTGCAGCCATCAGTGCACGTCTGATTGTCAATGTGGCAGCCTGGAAACTCAATCGTGCCAGGGTAGCACCCATTGTGGAAGCATTTGCCAGAGGGGTGGAGTTGTCATGAAGCTTCGTCGTCTTAATTCGGCCGATCGCGATTTTGTGGCAGCTCTGGCACAACTGACTTCCTTTGAAAATTCACAGGACCCTGCGGTGGATGAGGCGGTTGCCGGAATTGTGGCTGAGGTCAGGCAACGAGGTGATGCGGCGTTGCTGGAATATACCCTTCGTTTTGATCGTTGGCAGGCCGATTCTGGCGCCGCCCTGGAGATTTCGTCGAAACTGATGAAGCGGGCCCTGGATGAACTGCCAGCAGTACAACGCGAAGCACTTATCGAAGCGGCGAAACGCATTCGATCGTTTCATGAGCGTCAGAAAAATGAAACATGGACCTATACTGAGGCCGATGGCACCGTGCTTGGGCAGCAGGTAACGCCACTGGATCGCGTAGGACTGTATGTTCCCGGCGGCAAGGCGGCATATCCTTCTTCTGTGCTGATGAATGCCATTCCGGCAAATGTAGCCGGAGTACGCGAGATCATCATGGTGGTGCCTACTCCAGAGGGGTTTCGCAACGACATGGTTTTGGCCGCGGCAGCATTAGGTGGCGTGATGCGTGTTTTTACCGTGGGCGGTGCACAAGCCGTGGCAGCACTGGCGTTTGGCACCGAAACCATCCCTGCCGTGGACAAGATTGTCGGGCCAGGCAACGCTTATGTTGCTGCCGCTAAACGGCGCGTATTCGGCGTCGTGGGTATTGACATGGTTGCAGGGCCATCCGAAATCCTGATCATTGCCGATGGAGCGACTCCCCCGGATTGGGTGGCCATGGATCTGTTTTCTCAGGCGGAGCACGACGAGTTGGCTCAGTCGATTCTGTTATGCCCCGATGCGGAATACCTGAACCGGGTAGAAACAGCCATCCATCGGCTGATCGAAACCATGCCACGCCGGGCAGTTATTGAGGCCTCGTTGGAAAAACGGGGCGCTCTGATTCAGGTGCGTGACCTGGAAGAAGCTTGTGCAATCTCCAATCAAATTGCGCCAGAGCATCTGGAACTATCAGTTGCGGATGGCGAACGCTGGATTAAGTCTATTCGTCATGCCGGAGCAATATTCGTAGGCCCCTATAGTTCTGAAGCGCTGGGAGATTACTGTGCCGGACCAAACCATGTGCTGCCGACCGGCCGTACCGCACGATTTGCTTCCCCGCTAGGCGTTTATGATTTCCAAAAACGAACAAGCATCATCAAGATATCCCAAAGCGGTGCGAGTACCTTGGGCGCAGTAACCCGGGTGTTGGCTGAACAGGAGGGGCTTCTGGCCCATGCTCGTTCGGCAGCATATCGTTGCGGAGACTGACTGTTGATGGACTGTATTCGCGAGGAAATCAAGGCGCTTTCTGCATATGCGGTTCCGCCTGCAGATGGGCTTGTTAAACTGGACGCCATGGAAAATCCCTATGTTCTGCCCGATGAGTTGCGGGTAGCCATAGCGCACCGCCTGTCTGTCCTTGAGGTCAACCGCTACCCCGAATCCAACCCGGAAAAGCTCAAGTCTTTATTGCGGCAGACCATGGGTATCGATCCTGCGACGGCTATCGTGCTGGGCAATGGTTCCGATGAACTGATCCAGATGCTTGCGTTGTCTGTAGCCAAACCGGGTGCTGTGATACTGGGGGTTGAACCGGCTTTTGTGATGTTTCGGATGATTGCCACTTTTGTAGGATTGCGCTTTGTTGGCGTGCCGCTTAAAACTGACTTTTCGCTTGACGGGCCGGCATTGTTGTCGGCAATCGAGGCACACCAACCCGCGTTGGTCTTTCTTGCTTACCCCAACAATCCTACCGGGAACCACTTCGATTCAGCAGTCATGGAGACTGTTATTCGTGCCACACCGGGGCTTGTCGTTATTGACGAGGCCTATTTTCCATTTTCCAAACAGTCGTTCCTTCCGCGCCTGCCCGCGTATCCAAACTTGCTGGTAATGCGTACCGTGTCCAAATTTGGGCTCGCCGGGGTCAGGTTGGGTTTTTTGTCAGGACGCGCCAATGTTTTGGAACATATCGACAAAGTCAGGCTGCCCTACAACATTTCGATGCTGGATCAAGCCGTAGCGCTTGAAGTGCTGGCCCATAGCGAGGTGTTGCGGGAACAGGCTCTGCGCATCCTGCAGCAACGCGCAGTGCTGGCTAAACAGCTGGCAGCCATTGCAGGTGTGGTGGTTTATCCAAGCGATGCCAATTTTTTGCTGTTCCGCATTGCCAAGGCTTCCCGCATCTTTGACGGTCTTCGGCATCGTGGTATATTGGTCAAGGATTTGAGTGCCGCGCATCCTCTTTTAACAGACTGCTTGCGTGTCACTGTGGGCACTTTTGAAGAAAACCAACGGTTTCTGGATGCGCTAAAAGATACCATTGAATGAACTTGTCATTGTAACCGGCGAATTAACCAAAAAACCTTCAGGCCATCCCATGCGATCGGCACAGATCACACGCAGTACACTTGAAACCCAAATCATCGCAGACATCAACATTGATGGTTCAGGATTGTCGCGACTTGATACCAGCATTCCATTTTTGGATCACATGCTGGATCAGGTAGCCCGGCACGGACTGATCGATCTCACGATACATTGCAAGGGCGACCTGCACATCGATGCCCATCACAGCGTGGAAGATATTGGCATCACTCTGGGGCAGGCGTTTGCCCAGGCTCTGGGCGACAAAAAAGGGGTGCGTCGTTACGGGCACGCCGTGATTCCTCTGGATGAGGCATTGTCCCGGGTAACAGTCGACCTGTCGGGACGCCCCGGACTGTTTTTTGACGTTCCATTCAGCAGATCGCGTATCGGTGATTTTGATGTCGACCTGTTCCACGAATTTTTTCAAGGGTTCGTCAATCATGCCCATCTGACGCTGCACATTGACAACCTCAAGGGCCGCAATGCCCACCATCAAGCTGAAACCGTATTCAAGGCATTTGGCCGTGCCTTGCGAGCCGCTGTTGAACTGGATCCCAGGATCGCAGGCGTGACGCCTTCTACCAAAGGTTCACTTTGAGCGTTAGGTACTGGTCGTGACTCATATTGCAGTAATTGACTACGGAATGGGCAATTTGCATTCCGTGGCCAAGGCGCTGGAGCATGTGGCGCCCCAGGCTACGGTGGAGGTAACCAGCAACCCCGAGCGGGTCAGGGCTGCTGACCGGGTTGTTTTCCCTGGTCAAGGGGCCATGCCGGACTGCATGCGTGAGTTGGATAAACGTCATCTGCGCCAGGCAATTTACGAAGCAGCGGCTTCCAAACCTTTTCTGGGCCTGTGTATTGGATTGCAGATGCTATTTGATTCGTCCGAGGAAGGTCCCACACCGGGGCTGGGAATACTGTCAGGGCAGGTGCGCCGGTTTCCGGACGACAAGATGTTTTCTGCCACAGGACAACGGCTTAAGGTGCCGCACATGGGCTGGAACGAAGTCTGGCAAGCCGGAGAGCACCCATTGTGGTCAGGAATTCCGGATGGGGCCCGCTTTTACTTTGTGCACAGTTATTATGTGCATGAACATGAATCTGGCGTTGGCGCAGCCACCGCATATTATGCTTACGATTTTACCTGTGCAGTGGCGCGGGACAATATCTTTGCCGTCCAGTTTCACCCTGAAAAAAGCGCCTTGTCCGGACTCGCATTACTTGGTAACTTTACTCACTGGAAGCCCTGAGTATTCCCATGATCCTGATCCCAGCTATTGATCTTAAGGATGGCCGCTGTGTTCGGTTGCGCCAAGGCCTGATGGAAGAAGCAACTGTGTTTTCTGACGAACCTGCGCAGATGGCCCGACACTGGCTGGAACTGGGGGCACGACGGTTGCATCTTGTGGACCTCAACGGGGCTTTTGCGGGAAAACCTGTAAATGAACGGGCCATGCGTGAAATTGTGGATGAAGTGAACGGAGAGGTTCCGGTGCAGCTGGGAGGCGGAATACGCACCCTTGATATCATCGAGCGTTATCTGGATGGTGGCGTGTCAGAAGTTATCATAGGCACTGCTGCCGTCAAAAACCCCGGGTTTCTCCACGAGGCTTGCGATGCTTTTCCAGGCCACATCATGGTAGGTCTTGATGCACGAGAGGGAAAAGTGGCAGTAGACGGGTGGTCCAAACTTACTGGACATGAGGTGGTGGACCTGGCTCGGCGTTTTCAGGATTACGGTGTCGAGGCAGTGATCTATACCGATATTGGTCGGGATGGCATGCTCAGTGGAGTCAATATTCCGGCTACGGTTGCTCTGGCCCGATCGCTGACGATCCCGGTCATTGCCAGTGGAGGAATTACCGGCCTGGAGGATGTTCGGGCGCTCTGTGATGTCGAATTTGAGGGCATCATGGGAGCAATTACCGGACGGGCAATCTACGAAGGAACGCTTGACTTTGCGCAAGCCAATAAACTTGCGATGAGTTTGTCGCACCCCGTGACGGGTGAGAATTGATTCATGGGGTTGGCAAAACGCATCATCCCGTGTCTTGATGTTAACGCGGGGCGTGTCGTCAAAGGTATTAATTTTGTTGGTCTGAGAGATGCCGGAGATCCGGTGGAAGTGGCTCGCCGTTATGATGAACAGGGTGCAGACGAGGTTACTTTCCTCGACATTACCGCCAGTTCAGACGGTCGTGGTTTGATCATCCCTATTATCGAGTCGGTTTCTGCTCAAGTCTTCATACCGCTTACCGTGGGTGGTGGTGTGCGTGAGGTTGAAGATGTACGCAGATTATTGAATGCAGGCGCTGATAAGGTCAGCATCAATACATCGGCTATCCTTAATCCCAGACTGGTTGCAGATGCAGCCGACCGATTCGGGTCACAATGTATAGTCGTAGCCATCGATGCCAAACGCGCGGATACTGCCTCAGGTTGGGGCGTTTTTACGCATGGGGGACGAAACTCCACAGGTTTGGACGCCGTGGCCTGGGCTGTAGAATCCACGCGTCTTGGCGCAGGGGAGATTTTATTGACCAGCATGGACCGTGATGGCACCAAGGAAGGTTTTGACCTTGATTTGACCAGGGCTGTTGTAGATGCTGTGGGCGTTCCTGTAATTGCCAGCGGTGGCGTTGGAAATCTGCAACATTTTTGTGATGGGATCCTGCAAGGTGGCGCGGATGCCGTCCTGGCTGCCAGCATTTTTCACTATGGTGAATACACGGTGCGCCAGGCCAAGGATTTCATGGCAGCTCAGGGGATAGAGGTACGCTTGTGAACACCTGGCTCGAAACAGTACAGTGGAACGATCAGGGGCTGGTTCCGGCAATTGCCCAGGACGCCAGGAGTGGCGACGTCCTGATGCTGGCATGGATGAATCGCGAAGCGCTGCAACAAACAGTCGAGTCTGGAGAAGCAGTATATTGGTCGCGCTCACGGCAGAAGCTTTGGCATAAAGGAGAAAAGTCCGGACACCGGCAAAAGGTGAGTGAAGTTAGGGTGGACTGTGATGGCGACGTGATTTTGCTTAAAGTGGAACAAGTAGGAGGAATTGCCTGTCACACCGGAAGGGCGCGCTGTTTTTTCAGACGACTGGATAAGGACGAATGGGTGGAAACCGACCGGGTTCTTAAAGATCCTGATCAGATTTATCAGCGTTGAGGTAAAAAGTGGAAACCAAACACGATATTCTCGAACGTCTGGGTGTCATGTTGGAAGGCCGCAAAGGGGCCGATCCAACCAGTTCCTATGTGGCGGCCCTCTACAGTAAGGGCGTGGATGCCATCGCGCGTAAGGTGGGCGAGGAGGCATTGGAGACCATTCTGGCCGCCAAGGACGGTGATAAACTGGACATCCTTCGCGAAACCGCAGATCTCTGGTTTCACTCTCTGGTTCTCCTGGCCCATTTTGAGCTGGCCCCCCGTGACGTTCTGGCAGAGTTGGCGCGACGCGAAGGGATTTCAGGGATCGAAGAGAAAGCGTCGCGAAATTTCGGGAAGCATCATCGTGACTGATTGCATTTTTTGCAGGATTAGCCGGGGGGAATTGCCCAGCAAGAAGGTTTATGAGGATGAAGATGTCTTCGCATTTCATGACATTCACCCGGTGGCCCCGGTTCACTTCATGATCGTACCCAAGAAGCATCTGGACTCCCTGGTCGATTGCCAATCCGGGGATCAGGCCCTGTTGGGTAAGATCCTGTTGTTGGCCCCCAGGCTGGCAGGCGAGCAGGGACTTTCCGACGGGTTCCGCACCATGATCAATACGGGTCGTGGAGGGGGTCAGGAGGTGTATCACCTGCATGTTCATGTTATCGGTGGCGGCAAACCCCGACCCATGACAACATTACTCAACGAGGCAAAACGCTAGAAGCGTATTGGGAGGAAATTATTATGGGTGACTTATTTACCATTCAACACTTACTGCTGATTTTGCTGATTGTGGTGCTGGTGTTTGGTACCAAAAAATTGCGCAATATCGGTTCTGATTTAGGTGGTGCGGTGAAGAGTTTCAAAGAAGGCATGGCGGGCAGCGGCACCGGTGAAGGCAAAAGCGATGAGAAAAAACCGCTTGAAGAAAAAACCGTTGTTTCCAATTCCGAGGTCAAGACCCAGGAAAAGACTCACTCCTGATATGGAGCGGCGGGTCTTGCGTTAGCCCATGCTGGATTTCAGTGTTTCTGAAATAGGTTTGATCGGGGTGGTGGCCCTGATTGCTATTGGTCCCGAACGGCTTCCAAAAGTGGCACGGACCGCGGGGATTTTGCTTGGCCGGTTTCGACGGTATGCCCTGTCAGTGAAGGCAGAAATTGACCGGGAAATCCAGCAGTCGGAATTAAATGAGCTTCACAAAAAAATGAACGAAGCAGCGCGCGAAGCCGAACGACAGGTTGCGTCTTCGTCCCAAGAAGCAGAAAAAATACTCAATAGCCCCGTTGCACCAACCCCGCCTTCGGAAGGTGTGATTGACATTGGCACCATCATTGAGGCGCCGATTGTTCAGGAGAAGGCTGTAGAGCCGTCGGCACTCACTCCTGCCGTTTCTCCATTTGGTGGTGATCCATTCAGCGCACGGCCCGCCGCGCCACTGCGCAGCAAACCAATGGCGCCACCTTCCAATTCCACGGTTGCCGATGATCTGGCCGGGCCGGAGGCTTCGTGACCGAAGAATCCGGCGCAGTACAGGAATTCATCACTCACCTGGTTGAGTTACGCAGTCGCTTGATCCGGGCTGTGATGGGTGTGTTTGGGGTGTTTTTGTGCCTGTTGCCTTTTGCCAATACGCTCTATACCTGGCTTGCCTTGCCTTTGCTGAGTAAACTGCCGGCAGGTGGGCACATGATTGCCACGGAAGTCACAACACCTTTTTTTGTTCCCATGAAAGTGGCCGGCCTGGTTGCTTTCCTGATAGCGCTGCCTTACGTTCTGTATCAGGTCTGGGGCTTTGTGGCGCCAGGGCTTTACACCCATGAAAAACGCATGGCGCTGCCTTTGATTGTTACCAGTACCGTTCTGTTTTACTGCGGAATGTCATTTGCCTACTTTGCAGTTTTTCCATTTGTATTCGGATATATAACCAGCACTGCACCCCATGGTGTAGAAATCATGACGGACATCGAGAAATACCTCGGCTTCGTCATCAACATGTTTCTGGCTTTTGGCCTGGCATTTGAAACGCCAGTGGCAGTGGTTTTGCTAGTCAAACTCGGCGTGCTGACCATTGCCCAGTTGCGGGATGCACGACGTTACGTAATTGTGGGCGCATTCGTTCTTGGAGCGGTCTTTACGCCGCCAGATGCAGTTTCTCAAACTTTGCTGGCTATCCCGCTTTGGCTGTTGTACGAAATCGGGATCATTGTTGCAAGCCGTATGGCACCGGCGACTACTGACCCTCTCCCTCATCCAGATTCCTGATCGTCCCCTTGGGGCGTTTGCCGACGATTACGGTGAAAACATACGCCTGATGATTGCGGATGATTTTGAACCTGGCGCTTTGTTCCGGTTTAAGAGACGCGACCTGGTTCAGCATTTCTTGCGAGTCCCGAATGGATGATCCATTGACTTCCACCAGCACGTCACCGGGTTTTATGCCTGCCTTTTCGGCAGGCCCGCTTTTCATTACGGCTGAGATCAAAGCGCCCAAAGGTTTGTCCAGGCGGAATGATTCGGCAAGTTCCGGGGTGATGTCCTGAACCTCAACGCCAATCCATCCCCGCGTTACTCCTCCGGTTTTGATGATTTCTTCCATCACGCTTTTGGCAATACTGACTGGAATACTGAACCCGATTCCCTGGGAACCTCCGGTTTTGGAATAAATCGCACTGTTGATGCCGATCAAATTGCCAGAAGCATCTACGAGGGCGCCCCCGGAATTTCCCGGGTTGATCGCGGCATCGGTTTGAATGAAATTCTCGAATGTGTTGATGCCCAGCCGACTGCGGCCCAGGGCACTGATGATGCCCATGGTGACTGTTTCGCCAACGCCGAAGGGATTGCCGATTGCCAGCGCAATGTCGCCCACCCTGACCTGTTCCGAGGTGCCGAAGGTGATTGCGGGAAGCCCCTTGAGGTTGACCTTGAGGACTGCGATGTCGGTTTCTGGATCTGCTCCTACCAGTTCAGCCTTGACTGTTCTTCCATCGGACAGGGCTACCTGAATCTCCTGGGCGCCATCAATGACGTGATCATTTGTCAGAATATAACCATCAGACAGAACAATGACCCCTGATCCCAGGCTGAGTTGTTGTTGGGTTTCGGGAGGCAGATTGTCCTCAAAAAAACGGCGTAGTTCAGGGTTATCAGGAAAAATGGACGGATGGCGTGAACGGACTTCCTTGCTGGTAAAAATGTTAACGACAGAGGGCGTGGCTTTACGAGCAGCATCCCGAAACGACCCGGCAGGAGGCACGCCAGATTCCCGCACTACTTCGTGAAAAGTGCCCAAGGTATCCCTGCTGGGCAGCAGATCGTGCTTGAACAGGGTCGCAACAAACAAAATGCCCAAACAGATGGTGACGGATTGGGCAAAGACGAGCCAGAGTTTTTGCATTTAGATCAATAATCCCGGGAATGACGGACTATAGGAAGGCCGCCGCAATGCACCATAAACACCCTCAACAGGCCGTAATCATCTGCCAAGTTTAAGCTTTGGGAGGCATTCTGATAGAATACCCCCATTTGAAATCAGCAATATAGCTCAAAACAGGCAAATCATCATGAGTGAAGCACAATCAGTCCCCGGTCGCCGGAGGTTTCTTGTTGGCGCTACCGTTGCAATCGGGGCTGTGGGAGTTGCCGCAATCGGCACACCTTTCGTACTCAGCATGCTACCCAGCGCTCGTGCCAGAGCAGCAGGGGGACCGGTTGAGACGGATTTTTCCAAAGTTGAACCCGGAATGATGATTACTCAGGAATGGCGCGGGCAACCCATCTGGGTGGTCAATCGTACCCCTGAAATGATGGCGCAACTTGCCAAGAACGTCGAATTGCTAAGCGATCCGGATTCTTCCGATTCCGAGCAGCCAGAATATTGTAAGAATATAAATCGTTCTACAGCCGAGCACCCCAATTTATTTGTGGTTGTGGGGATTTGTACCCATTTGGGTTGCTCTCCTGTGGAAAAGATGAAAATGGGCGAGAGCAGCGGAATGGGAAGCGACTGGCCGGGTGGATTTTTCTGCCCCTGCCACGGCTCCAAATACGATATGTCCGGGCGGGTTTTCAAAGGGATGCCCGCGCCGCTTAATCTTCGCATCCCCCCCTATTCCTTCCTCAGCAATACCCGATTGTTGGTGGGCAGCGACAAGAAGGGAACCTGACCATGAAAGTAACCTCCCGTTTGCTGGGCTGGGTCGATGCGCGGTTTCCCCTGACCTCAGTCTGGAAGGAACATTTGTCTGAGTACTACGCGCCAAAGAATTTCAATTTCTGGTATTACTTTGGCTCTCTGGCCATGTTGGTGTTGGTGATCCAGATCGTGACCGGTATTTTCCTTACCATGAACTATAAACCGGATGCGCGATTTGCATTTGCTTCTGTCGAATACATCATGCGCGATGTGGACTATGGATGGCTAATCCGTTACATGCACTCCACCGGAGCCTCCCTGTTTTTTGTGGTGGTTTATTTGCACATGATGCGGGGCCTGATGTATGGCTCATATCGCAAGCCACGCGAACTGATCTGGATCCTTGGCATGGCTATTTACCTTTGTTTGATGGCAGAGGCATTTTTTGGATATCTGTTGCCCTGGGGACAGATGTCCTACTGGGGTGCGCAAGTCATCGTCTCCTTGGTGGACGCCATCAGCCCACCGGTGGCTTTGTGGATTCGTGGCGATTACGTTATAGGCGATGCCACGCTCAACCGGTTTTTTGCCTTCCATGTCATTGCATTGCCCCTGGTATTGGTAGTCTTGGTGTTTATGCATATTGTGGCGCTTCATGAGGTGGGTTCAAATAACCCGGATGGAATTGAGATCAAGGAAAAAAAGGATCCGGCTACCGGGATCCCTTTGGATGGAATCCCCTTCCACCCTTATTACACCGTAAAAGACACCATGGGCGTTGTGGCGTTTTTGGCAGTCTATTTTGGAATTATTTTCTTTGCGCCTGAGATGGGCGGTTATTTCCTTGAAGACAATAATTTCATTCCTGCAGATCCCCTCAAGACGCCATTGCATATTTCGCCCGTGTGGTATTTCACCCCGTTCTACGCCATCCTGCGCGCCATACCTCAAAAGCAGTTGGGTGTGCTTGCCATGGGCGTTGCAGTTGTCATTTTCTTCCTTCTGCCCTGGCTTGACCGGGGTCTTGTCAAGTCCATCCGCTATCGTGGCATCTTGTTCAAAGCCGCCTTGGGCTTGTTCGTGGTGGCGTTTCTGATACTGGGTTACATGGGAACGCAGGATCCCAGCCTTTGGTATGTCAACCCGGTGTCGCGTGTTTGCGCCCTGGTTTATTTTGGGTTCTTTGTGCTGATGCCAATTTATACCCGACTGGACAAGACCAAGCCCGTACCTGAACGAGTGGTCGGATAATGAATACCTGCGTCTGGAAAAAGTGGATGAGCCGATGGATAAGCGTCCTGTTGCTGGTGATGGTTGTGCCTTTTGCGTTTGCCAATCAGGGTGGCGTCAAACTGGATCACGCCCCTATCGACCCTTCTGACCAGGCATCGTTACAGCGGGGCGCACAGCATTTCATGAATTACTGTTTGACTTGTCATGGCGCACAATATGTGCGTTTTGACCTATTGACCCGGATTGGTTTGACCGAGGACCAAATCAAGAACAACCTGATTTTGACTGATGCAAAGATCGCTGATTACATGACTGTCGTGCTGAATCCCAAGGATGCCAAAACCTGGTTTGGGGTGCCTCCGCCTGATTTATCCGTAGAAGCACGGGTGCGTGGGGCAGACTGGTTATATACCTATTTGCGCTCTTTTTATCGTGATGATCAAAGAGATTCGGGATGGAACAACCTCGTATTCCGTCAGGTGGCCATGCCCAACGTGTTGTATGAGCTGCAAGGCGAGCAGGACATCAAGATCGAAGCAGGAAAACCGGGCGAGTACCATCCGGCAACGCTGGTACTGACCAAGCCGGGCAAGTTGTCTCCCAAGGAATATGACCGGTTCACGGCTGATCTGGTAAATTACCTCGTTTTTATGGCCGAACCCAATCAGCAAACGCGCATTCGCATCGGTTACGGGGTCATGATTTTTCTTGCCCTCGCTTTTGTGATTACACGGGCGCTTAAACACGAATACTGGAAAGATATTCACTGATTTTTTTAGAACCCCACCGAGCGAGTACCGTAGCATGATGACCTTATATTCAGGAACTACTTGCCCTTTCAGCCAACGTTGTCGCATCGTGTTGTTTGAAAAGGGAATGGATTTTCAGATCATCGATATCGACCTGTTTAATATGCCGGAAGATATCGGGGTAATGAATCCCTACAATCGCGTGCCCATTTTGGTGGAGCGCGATTTGATCCTGTACGAATCCAATATCATCAACGAATATATTGATGAGCGGTTTCCGCATCCGCAGTTAATGCCTGCAGATCCAGTGATGCGAGCCAGGGCACGTCTGTTTTTATTCCGCTTCGAAGCCGAGCTCTTTTCGCAGGTCTCTGTTCTGGAAGCCGGGAATGCCAAATTAGCTGACAAAGCGCGAGCCATGATTCGCGAAAACCTGATCCAAATTGCCCCGGTATTTGTAAAACAGAAGTTCATGTTGGGCGAAGAATACTCCATGCTGGATGTGGCGATTGCGCCGTTGCTTTGGCGTCTGGATCACTACCAGATCAACATGCCAAAGCAGGCAGCACCACTGCTTAAATATTCAGAGCGGCTTTTTTCCCGTCAAGCCTTCATCGATTCGATGACGCCTTCCGAGAAAGCCATGCGCAAGTAAGTGAACCCGTCTTCTACAAAACCTTATTTGGCCCGTGCTTTATGGGAGTGGTGCAACGATAATGGATTAACGCCTCTGATTCAGGTACAGGTGGGTGGAGAGCAAACCAGGGTTCCCGTGGAGTTTGTGAAAGATGGCCAGATAGTTTTGAACATTGGGCCTGCGGCCACCAGGAATCTCACCATGAACAATGTGGAGATCCAGTTCAGTGCGCGTTTTGGCGGGGTATCGAGGGAAATCTCGGTGCCCTGGAGTGCGGTCAAGGGCTTATATGCTCGCGAGACCGGGGAAGGAATGCTTTTTTCCCTGGATGAAACCGAAGCAGAGGATGTCGTGGCAACTGCAGAACCACGTGAACCGGGTACTGAGGCTTCCTCTCCAAAAAAACAAAAAAAGCCGACGTTAACCGTAGTTAAGTAATAATTCGAACTAGCTAGTCTCAAACTGCCGGCATAGCTCAGATGGTAGAGCAGCTGATTTGTAATCAGAAGGTCGTGGGTTCAATTCCTACTGTCGGCACCAACCACTCCACGGTCTATTCCGGAGACATGGTTTACAGTTTATTCCGGAGACATCGTTAACACTT
>VFSW01000753.1_pt1 | contig 48057 bp, 49 predicted proteins | sample 5358111 | NCBI WGS metagenome assembly VFSW01 (sample SAMN11554181, study PRJNA540505) | mine drainage metagenome | isolation source: sediment from site ElyBrook_90M | place: USA: Ely Copper Mine, Vershire, VT | collected 2017 | reverse complement strand
ATCAGGCCCCTTTGAGGGGCCAGCAATCGTAAAGCCTCCGGCTCTGCCGGAGGATGCTTACTTGCCAGCCGCCTTCTCCCTGCGTGATGTGACCGCCACGAACCTCATGCAGCAGCTTCAAACGATCCCGATCTTCCCTGTTCAGCATCTCCTGTTGTGATTTCTTCCGGCCAATAGGCTGGAATTCAACCGGAACTTTCTACGTTGCTGAAACGGGATCTTCTCACTTTGCTGCGACACCAAACACAACAGTTTTGATTCGGCAACGGATTTGTGATAGATTAATGGCGTAGAGGGCGATGGAGTTCGCCCGAAACCACCCGGCAAACGGGTTAATAACTCCTGGCGGCCGACGGGCGCTCAGGAGTTTTTCCTTTTTTGAGCGCCTCACAAGCGGAAGTTCCCGCGGCGCGACGCACCTTTGCTGCTTCCCTCCCGCGATTTCGGCACACACCAGGAGCCTCTTGCCACTGGGAGGCTTTATGGAGCACGAGCGATTTGAAGGTGACAGAACTCTGGTGAGAATCCACATCGGTGAATCCGATAAGTGGCAAGGAAAGCTCCTCTATCAGGCTATTGTCGATCTTCTCCGCCAGGAGCAATTTGCTGGGGCGACAGTGCTTCGAGGGATTGCTGGATTTGGAGGTCACTACCACTATCACACAGAGAAGATTCTGCGTCTGGCGCAAGAATTGCCGATCATTATCGAGGTAGTGGAATCTGCCGAACGCATTGATAAGATTCTTCCCCGGCTGGATGAAATGATCGGGGGAGGGCTGATTACTCTTGAAAAGGCGCACGTATTGCTTTATCGGCCCAAAGACGCCAAGCACACGTCCACGGCTTGATGCGCTGGCGCGGAACGGTGAGGACGGAATCCAGTAATTTAGGGCACATAAAAATTGCCGTTACCCCGAACGTTTACGGCTGCGTTTTGGCTCAACAATAAAAGGCGAGGGAGTTCGCCATAACCGCCCTTTGATGGGGCTAATGACTCCTGGCAGCAACCAAGCGGCCAGGAGTTTTTTTTGGCCTAAGCGTTGCGCAGAAAGGTAAGGTGTTTTGCGGATAGGTCTTTTGTGCGTGTTTGGAATAGCGGGAACACTATCCCGCTATTGGATTCAAGGGTATGTGCAGGAGCTAACTGGACCCAATTTTCCATATGGGACGTTCGTGGTCAACTTGACCGGTTGTTTCTTCTTAGGCCTGATCGGAGAATATGCTTTGAACCACGTCTCCATTCCGCCCGACTGGCGCATTGGCATCACCGTGGGTTTTTTTGGAGCTTACACTACTTTTTCGACATTTGAGTGGGAAACAGCCCACTTTATGCAGGACGGCGAGTGGATAAAGACTGCAATTTACGTGGCGTCAAGCCTTGTCTTTGGAGTGCTCGCCATGATGGGAGGACTTCATCTGGGCAATAAACTTTCCTAATCACTTTCGCCGGCCTGACCCTGTTGAAGGATGCGAAAGGAACCGTAAAGGGCATTCCAGGAGACATTATGAAACACATGGAACATGAACGTTTTGAAGGCGACCGCACACTCATGCGGATTCACGTCGGCGAAAACCACAAATACGAAGGGAAAGCTCTCTACATCGCCATTATCGAACTCCTTCGCCACGAGGGCTTCTACGGCGCCACAGTGCTACGCGGCGTGGCTGGATTTGGGGGACATCATCACTACCACACGGGAAGCATTCTCCGTTTGGCGCAGGATCTGCCCATTATTATCGAGGTAATCGACTATGCTGAACGCATTCAAAAGATCATTCCACGGCTGGATGAGATGATGGACAGCGGCCTGATTACCCTTGAAAAGGCCCATGTGATTCTCTACCGGCAGCACGAGACGACCGCAGCGACGGACATGAAATCAAAATAGTCAGGGAACTGTAATGAAAATTGCAATCATCTCGGACATTCATGGGAACTTTGACGCTTTGTCTTCGCTGAATGAAAGTTATGACGAGCTATGGGTTCTCGGAGATCTGGTTAATTATGGTCCCGAGCCGGGTGCTGTGATCGAATATGTGAAGTCGAGGGCTTCTGTGGTTGTTCGAGGAAATCATGACCATGCCATTGGCTTTCAGGAAGACCCCAAATGTTCCATTCGTTTCCGGCAGATGGCCGAAGCCACCAGGCGCTTCACCGATTCCGTTCTGACGTTTGGTGAGAAGCACTTTCTGTGCGGGCTGCCTCTGCAGCGTGAGATTCAGCGGGAAAGCACTCGTTTTTACCTGTGCCATGCGATTCCATCCGACCCATTGTTTGGTTATTGTGATGCTGATTCACACCGTTGGCTGGGGGAGATGCAGAATTCGTTAGCAGATGTTCTTCTTGTGGGACACACCCATGTTCCAGCGGTCCGAACTTTCGGCGGCCGGATGATAATTAACCCCGGCAGTCTCGGCCAGCCAAAGACAGGAAGCTCCCGGGCCTGCTACGCCGTGTGGGAAGATGGACAGGCCGAGCTGAAGTCTTACCCGTATCCCGTCGAAACTACAATAAAGAAAATCCAGGCAATGCCTATTGGTGCAGTCTTGCGGGACGAACTGAGCGTGATACTGCGCTCGGGGGAGATTCCGCCAGTACGGGCTTCAGCAAGAAAAGGAGAATGACTGATGGGCAGGATCATCAAGCTTGATGCACTGGAAATACTGGACTCACGCGGCAACCCGACTCTTGAAGTCTCCGTTCATCTGGCGAGCGGGGCAGGAGGGGTTGCGAAGGTGCCATCGGGCGCTTCAACCGGCAAGCATGAGGCGGTTGAGCTCCGGGACGGTGACAGAAAAAGATATGGCGGCAAGGGGGTCCAAAAGGCGGTTGCGAACGTCGTGGGAGAGCTTCAGCAAGCCCTTCGCGGATTTGAGGGCGATCAAACCGCCCTTGACACCAAGCTAATCGCCTTGGACGGGACTCCTGACAAAGGCCGTCTCGGTGCAAATACCATTCTCGGCGTATCTGTTGGCTTTGCGAAGGCGTGCGCAGCGGAGAATGGGCTGCCGCTATACCAGCATCTTTTCCAGCGTGAAAGCTACATGTTGCCGGTGCCAATGTTCAACGTCCTGAATGGCGGCCGGCATGCCGACAACAACGTTGACATTCAGGAATTCATGATCGCCCCGGTCGGGCTTCCTTCTTTTGCGGAAGCTCTGCAGGCTGCATCAGAGGTTTTTCACGCTCTGAAGGAGATTCTTAAAGCCAAGGGCTACGAGACAGGTGTGGGGGACGAGGGTGGGTTTGCGCCAAGGTTGAAATCAAACGAAGAAGCCATGGAATTACTGTGCTCGGCAATCCAGAAAGCTGGGTATAAACCCGGGAGCGGTATAGCTATTAACCTGGACCCCGCCGCCAGCGAATTTTACGAATCCGGAGCCTATGTTTTCAACAAGTCGGACCGTTCCAAACGGTCGTCCGAAGCGCTCATTTGGTTGTGGGACGATTGGCTGAAACGCTACCCGGAAATCTATTCTCTGGAAGATGGCCTGGCGGAAGACGACTGGGAAGGCTGGAGGAAAATGACGGACCGGCTGGGGAACAAGGTGCAACTGGTTGGTGATGACATCTTCGTTACCAACACGCAGATTCTCCAGGAAGGAATCCGCAAAGGAATTGCTAACTCGATTCTCATCAAGTTAAACCAGATCGGCACGGTGACTGAGACGCTGGCCTGCATGGAGCTCGCCTCGAGCAATGGATATACCGCAGTGGTGTCTCACCGTTCCGGCGAGACGGATGATACCACGATTGCGGATTTGACGGTTGCCGCGGGCACGGGCCAGCTTAAGTCAGGCTCGGTCTGCCGTGGCGAGAGAATCGCCAAATATAACCGGCTGCTCGAGATCGAAAAGGAGCTTGGCGCAAACGGCCACTATGCAGGACGTAAAGTCTACGAACGCTGGCAGCCAATTTAAGGGTTGCGAAGCCAGAGGCCCTCGGATCATGGTAGAAAAACCCGAAACCTTGTCAAAATCCGGTACACAGGAGCTGTTGCGCGACTACGACACGATGAAGCTCGATCTCGCCTCGTGTATTCAGGCCGCTTTGCGGCTTGTGAATTATGAGTCGGCCCCGGAGAGCCATAACAAGGTCAGGGAGCTGCTAACCAGGCTGGCGGAGGACCGCTTTGTGCTGGCCGTCGTTGGCCAGTTCAGCCGGGGGAAGAGCTCCTTGATGAATGCGTTGATGGGCATGGACCGCCTTCCCATCGGAATCGTGCCCCTGACTTCTGTTATCACCAAGGTATCGTACGGGAATCCGGAGCGGGTATGGATCGAGTACCCCAACAGTTCCTTGAGAGGAGAGATTCCATTGGGCAAACTCGCGGAATACGTTACGGAGACCGGAAACCCCGGCAACCAGCGGGGTATTGCCGCGGTGGAGGTACAACTTCCGTCGGAGTTCTTGCGACGTGGCATTTATTTTGTCGATACGCCCGGCATTGGCTCAGCCATCCGGGAGAATACGCAAACCACCCGGCAATTCTTGCCCCAGGCCGACGCAGTGATTTTTGTAACAGCTTTTGATTCGCCCATGGGCCGCGAGGAGGTCAACTTCCTCCGGGAGGTGAGAGAGCACGTCAGGAAGATCTTCATCGTGGTGAACAAGCTCGACCTCGTTCCACCCGGCGAGCGTGGTCACGTTCTCACATTCATTCGCGAGCGTCTCGAAAACGAAGCAGGAATCGACAGTCCGAAGCTCTTTGCGGTTTCGTCTCTCCACGGGCTGAGGGGCAAACTTACTGGGTCCGTCGAGACGGTTGCGCAAAGTGGTCTGGCGCATCTGGAAGAGAATCTCATCCACTTCTTGACAACGGGGAAGACTTCGGAGCTCCTCATCCGAACCTGCGACCGGGCTATTGCCGCCATTGCTCAGATCGATCCGCCCGTGGTTGTGGGCGACCAGGCCACCTCATGGAACGGTGTAATCCAAAGCTTGGACGCCATGCGAAACCAGTTGACGCAAGGTCCGCAACCATCTCCGTCCCCGTCTTCGCGAGAAGCGCGGGCGATACTCGAGGCCGATCTCATGCAGGCGGTCCAGAAGCCTTGCCAGGTGTGCACGAGAGTGGCCGACGGGATGTTTAAGTTCATGGCGAAATTTCAGTACCAAATCATCATGGATGAGAATGAGCGAAAGATTCTGGCGGCACGAGGGGGACTTTGCCCATTGCACACCTGGCAGTATGCTGAAATCGCGTCGCCGCAGGGTATCTCCTCTGCCTACCCCGCTGTACTGGTTGCAGTGAGCAAGAAACTCACAAATCTGGCGAAAGCTCATCCTTCTGATGGTCTCTCGGCTGGGATTCGGAACCTTTTACCAGGAATGGACAAATGTCGGGCGTGCCAGGAGCAGCAAGCTCTTGAACATACAGCATTGGAGGATATAGCGCGAATAATGACACTGCCGGAGAGGGACCCCTCCGCCCTCTCTCCTGTCCTGTGCCTATGGCATTTAAGCGGCCTTTTGCAAATGGCTCGTAAATCAGAAAGGTTTGCTGAGCTGATTGAGTTTGAAGCGGCACTCTTTGAACGGCTGGCGGAGAATATGCGCCGTTATGCGCTAATCCACGATGCGCTTCGTCGTGGAACCGAAAGCGGAGATGATCGTGTCGCGCACCATCAAGGTCTTAGCCAATTGGCTGGCGACAAACGGTTGCAAACACCGTGGCGGGTGGAGCGGCTGATTTGAGTGACTCCTTCGGTCGTGTAAACGGTGTGACGGCGTTGATTGACAGTCAGCCATTGTTATCCGGTCTCGACTGCATTAGTTGAACGTTCGACCACATGCAAGGCCCGGAATCCTCGCATTGGCCGCAACATATAAGGCGATGGGGTTCGCCTGCAAATCCTCGCGAAGGCTAGGTAATGACTCCTATCGTGGCATGGCGGCATCTGCCGGTGTCTGCCAGCTCGAGAACTATGGAGGCTCAATGGAACCCCTTACCTGCATTGGCCACGCCGCTGAAGTCATACCCTTCCGGCATTCGCCCTGTCCCTTTCGCATCGCTCAAGAGTTAATCCATGACTTCACCACAGAGACCGTGTGGCCGGGCGTTTTCGCAGGGCCGGAGGGATGCCGTCATGATTGAGAAGACTAGATTGCAACTTGAAAACGTGTACGATTACACGCGGCAGATTGCGTTGTCGTTGCGGACTTTGGAGGCGTCCGCAATTCATCTGAATGAATTATTTCACTTTTTTGATTCGGCCTTGATCCGGCGCCCCCCCTGGCGACCGGCGAGGGCGGAACGGATTCAGCAACTGATCGCGCGCTTGCGTTCCATCATCACACAGGCCGCCATTGACATTGGACTCCAGCGCGTTATCCAGGATCCAAACCTTGAAGCTGCTTCGCTGCTGGGATTGATGAAAGAGAGCATCCAGCGGCACTCCGACCTTGACGATCAGAATAAACCGCCTGCTGGCTTGGACCAATATGTGTCGGAGCTGGAGAGTGACTGCAGGCAAATCGTGGAAGAAATCAACACTGCCATTGGTTCGAATTCACTAGATGGATCAGCAATTGGAGGGGAGGTTGATCGGTGAGTAATACTTGGGAATATAGATTTGCATTTGAAGCTAGCCAGGCGGTGGACATCCCCCCTGAATTCAGGGAAAAGTTCGATCAGCTTGTGCGCTCGAATGGTCAGCCGGTCTTCGGCCTTTTCACGCCTGCGGTCGAGGAATCAGGCTGGATTCACTCCGGCTGGATTCCACCGCGAGTGATCTGGCTCTTCCGCGACTCAATCGTAGTCGTATCGCTGGATACGCGGTCCGACCAAGTCTCTGTGAATGAGTGGCGCCGGGAGGACCTTTTGGGTTACGGAATGGCCGAATTCCTTCTTCACGGCTGGTTCAGCCTTTACCCCAATGATTCTCCCGGAGAGAAGTTTGTGATTCGTTTTCCTCCGCAGGCTGCCAGACACTTCGATGAGCTTGGAACAGTGCTGACGAGGTGGCGCCTGGAAGGAGAAACGCGAACGGACATCTCCACTCATGAACCGATTGCCTTACCGGGGATACCCCATAAATTTTCAGCTTTTCTGCATGATCACCTGGAGCGGATTGCGTTTCAAGCCTTTTTCTTCCAACCGGGCATGGAACTGCGCGGCAAGGGAGAATGGCGCTGGGGTAATCTGTTGTTTCTCGCAAACCCTGAAAGCATAGTCGCCTTGTCGGACCGATATCGGAGCGAGCCATCGGCATATGGTGTTGAAATGACGGTTCTGCCTCTGAGGAAATTGGGATCCTTTTGTTTGCATGAAGCACCAGACGGCCAAGCTGCCTCCATCCAATTGACTCTTAATGGATCACATTCCAGGCTTGTACTTTCGTGGCAGATTTTTGACGGCCTCAAGCCTTATGCATTCCGATTTCAGGAAGGGGTTCATACGTTGCTTGGCCGAGCAATCTGCGCGCGCCCTGCTCGGGAAAATGAAGAGATGCCGGGGACCGGAGTGATCGCCGCAAATGAGATATTGACGGATAGCTTTGGAAATGGCACAGACCGCAAAGGAAGTTAAAGACCTTATCGAGAGGCTAAACGATCCGATCCGGTGCGATCAAGCGCTGATGGCCCTGATTGGCGTCGGCAAGGAGGTTGTGCCCGCGCTCGCGGAGTTTCTTCTCACTTCAAAGCCGTCGAGCCTGCCGCAGGCAAGGTTGCTGGCGGTCGAGGGGCTAGGCTTATTGAAGGGCGACGGCGCGCTCGACACCCTGATCGCCGTTGCCACTGCGCGCCTCGCCGAAATTCCCGACCCAGTGGTACGCTTGGCGGAAGAAAGCGTCGTCAGCCGGGCGGCCCTAGCCTTGGCTGACTTCTCCGCATCCCGATCCCTTGAGACCCTGCTGCGGCTCGTTGCGGGAAAGCCGCTGGTTGGCGTGGCCGAGGCCTTCGAAAAGCTCAAGGATCGCCGTGCCATCCCTCATTTGGTTGATTGGCTGGAGGATGATTTTGTGGCGGAACCGGCGGCGCGAGCAATCCTGGCATTCGGCCGGGCAGCAATGCCTAGACTGCTGGAATCCTTAAATGAAAGACGCCGCCGGCACGGCCGTGAAACGCGGCTAAGCCAGCGGCGCAGGGTGCGGATTCTGGAAATCCTCGATGCCTTTGTTGGGGCCGGTGACATTAGGGTGCTTGAAACGTTTTTGGAAGACCCGGTTGAGGAAGTCCGCCTCAAGGCCGCGAATGCAATTCTCAACCATGGCAATCCGGAACAGCAGCGGGCTGCTTTCACGATTGCGCTTCGACTGCTCGATTCGCACGCAAGAGATATTCATGCGGCCTGCGAGGAGCTTTTGCGCGGCCACTATGCGGCAGGATATGACTTGCTGGAAGAAGAAATTCAGAAGCGGATAGCCGCAGGTGAATCGGAGCACATGATCTTTCCACGGGAGAGCGCGCTCGCTCTGCTCCTGAGAATTCAAAGGCAAACTGACCGCTCCGCGGAGGCCCCGTGAGTAAGCAGCCACAACTGGTGGAACCACCTCCGTCCCGGCCGGTCAGTTTCTGGCTGAACCGCAACGTCGTGGCAATGGGATTCACGAGCCTCCTCTCGGATGCCAGCCACGAGATGGCAACAACTATCTTGCCTGGCTTCCTCGCTGTTCTTGGCGTCTCGCCAGCCGCCCTGGGCGCCATTGAAGGTATTGCAGACTCAACTTCGAGTTTCGCAAAGCTTCTCTCTGGCTGGTTTTCGGACCGCCTGGGGCGCCGAAAAAGCCTCGCCGTGAGCGGCTATCTGCTGACCGGAGCATCTAAGGCTCTTTTTGCGCTCGCTTATGGGTGGCCATTGGTGCTTGTGGGACGCACTCTGGCATGGTTCGGGCGAGGCATTCGCGGACCGCTGCGGGATGCGATGCTGGCTAATTCCGTTCCCGCAGAAGCTCGCGGTAAGGCCTTTGGATTTCACCGCGCCGGAGATACTGTGGGTGCGATCATCGGGCCCCTTCTGGGCGTTTGGCTGCTGGCCTACCTTCACCCTCGAATGACTGACCCTTCCGGGCCTTTCCGCATCATCTTTCTGCTTACGCTCTTTCCAGGGCTGGGCGCGGGCGTCGCATTCGCCGCGCTGGTTCGCGAAAAGCGGCGCGCTCCTTCCGGGAGCGCGCTGTGGGCCACGTTGGCTGGCTTGCCACATTCGTTCCGGCGCTTCCTGTTCGGCGTCGGCATCTTTGGGATGGGAGACTTTGCCCGAACACTCATGATTCTTGCGGCCACGCAGTTGCTCGCGCCGAAGTACGGTTTGCAACACGCTGCCGAGATCGCGGGATTGTTGTACGTTGGTCACAACATTGTTTACGCTGCTTCTGCATTTCCTGTGGGAGCGCTTTCGGATCGCTTCGGAAGGCGTGGGTTATTATCCCTGGGTTACAGCGCAGGAGCATTGGCCGCGATGGGTTTTGTTGCCGCCTTTTATTGGGATGTGACGGCTGCCCTCTTTCTCTTACTGCTTTTCATTCTGAGTGGATTTTCGATTGCCGCGGAGGATGCGCTCGAAAGCGCGCTTACGGCTGATCTGATCGTCGAGGAAACGACGCACGGCACAGCTTTTGGCGTTCTGGCAACCGTCAACGGATTGGGAGATTTGCTGGCCAGCGTAATCGTAGGAACACTCTGGACAGCCGTTTCCCCTGTGCCAGCATTCGCCTATGCCGCGATTCTGATGGCATTGGGCGGCATCGTCATCTACCGCGTCCGATGAAAGATGGTGCGCCAGCGAGGAAATGGACATGACCTACTATTGCCCGTCATGTTGGGCTGAAATCCCCGACAGCGCCAGGTGCCCGGCCTGCGGAGCAGACGTTCAGCGTCTGGGCCGGGAAACCTACGAGGAAAAGTTGATCCGCTCCCTTCACCATCCTGAGCCGACGGTTCCGGTCCGCGCTGCGACGATTCTTGGAGAACTTCGCTCCAAGGCCGCCGTCGATGCGCTGGTCGAAGCGGCCATGTCGAGTCAAGACCCATATCTACAGGAGGCTGTGGCGCAGGCGCTCGGGAGCATTGGCGATGCACGCGCCCTCCCGTTTCTTGAACATCTGAGCCGGGAGGGAGCTGTTCGAGTGAGAATTGCCGCCCGGCGGGCGATGCGGGGCATAGGCGCCACAAAAGATGCGAACCAAAGCACGTAATTCTCAAATGGGCAAGGTGTCCCTCAATTTGCCGGACCGCCCCATGGGTCTCTTCCTCGGACGGGAAAAGGAAATTCGCCGCTTGGAAGAGGCGATTCATGTCCGGCACGGCTTGATGATTACGGGTCCAGAGGGTATTGGGAAAACGGCATTGGTTTCAAAGGTTGTTGATGGGCTATCCTCTGCCATTCGAGAGCGTTGTATCTATGTTTCGAGCGTCAAGGACTTGCAGGATCTCCTGCGCCAACTGATCCGTTCCTTATTTGACGCGGGTGACATGGGGCTGCGACGAGAGCTTCACGCAGCGGGCGTTTCGAGGCCGGGCCTCGATAAGTGGTTCAAAGGTCTTTCGACCAGCCGGCTTCGGGGCACGCTTTACCGCACCGTGCAAGGCAATAACTACCGCATTTTTCTCGATCATTTCCCACCGCTCACTCGCGGAATGGCCCGGGTTGTCAAGGAGCTTTCCTGGATGCGTGGCGTGCCGGTCTATCTTGTGCCAAAGCAACCGGCGGCGCTCATCGCGGGCGCGGCCAGTCACTTCTTCTATTGGGGTGAAGGTGAACAGCTCAACCTTGGGCCGCTCCCAGCTCCCGCAGCACGCGAATTATTGGAAGCTTGCATCCAGCGGTATGATTTGGACAAACTCGATCTTGAAGGGTTCCGCGAAGAAGTGCTCGATTTAAGCCGATCAGTTCCGGGCGCCATTGTCACGATGTGCGAGCTTGCGGCCAACCCGCGTTACCAGTATGCGTCACGCGTCAAGACGAAATCGGCCTACATCACCTATCTAATGAGAGGACATAACCTGTCTATTACGAAGGATAGAATGGAAGAACATTCAATTGATGAGTGAGACGACCAACTTAACTCAGGCCGCATCCTCATGCTCGACGGGGCTGACATCCCGGGGCGAGCGCGCGCGGCAGAAGCTGGAGAGCACAATTAATCGCCTGCGTGTAGCTCCGCCAGACACTCTGTCACCCGAGGCGCGCAAGGAACTTGAAGCCCACTATCACAAGTTTCGGGAAAGCCAGTTTTACCTCGTCTTCTTGGGCCAATTCAAACGCGGCAAGACTACTTTGTTGAACGCTTTTGTCGGCGTCGATCTTCTCCCCGTCAGCGTCCTTCCGCTCACTTCAATCGTGACCATTCTGCGCTATGGGCCAGAGCCTCAAGTCGTGGTCAGAATGACTGACGGCGCCGCCCGCAAGGTAGGTCTGACTGACCTCCCGGCTTACGTGACGGAGAGCGGGAATCCCAAGAACGAGAAGGGAGTGGCAGAAGTTGACGTCTTCTATCCGGCAAGCAGTCTCCAGGAGGGATTGTGCCTCGTGGATACGCCAGGTATTGCCTCAATGTTTGCGCACAACACTCAAACTGCCTATCAGTTTGTACCCCGTGCAGATGCTGCGATTTTTGTGTTCTCGCCGGAGTCCCCACTCAGCCAGTCCGAACTGGAGTTTCTTCATCACCTTCGGGCGCACGTTGGAAAAATCTTCTTCGTTCTCAACAAGGCGGATCAAGTGTCTGCCACGGAACGCGATGAAATACTGCAATTTGCGCGCCAGGCTATCCGGGAACACATGGCAATCAGCGATGTCCGCCTGTATGTTGTTTCCGCTCGCCAGGCGCTTGCCGCCACGCAGCTATCGGATTACTCCGCTTTTGCACGCAGTGGCTTGCCTTACCTAACCCGCAGCATCCAGCGATTTCTGGCGTCGCACGGCCACGAGATGATTCTTCGCACAACCCGCGACGGTCTGCGTCGGGTTATTCATAACCAGCTCCTCAGCGCGGAACTTGAAATGCGCGCTCTTGCGCTAAGCGCTGCAGAGATCCAAAAGAAGATGGAAGTCATCCAGGAAGCCTGGCGTCGTCTTGAACAGCGTCATTATGAAGCCGGTTATATCCTGCGTGGAGAGATCCGGGCTCTTGAAAGTCAGGTTGAAGTTCGCCTTAACAAGCTGGCTGAGGGGGAAGCGCCGCGACTGGCGAAAAGCATGAGCGAGGTGATCACACACAATCGGTGGGCGTCAAAACGCCAGATGGTGCGTTGGCTGGAGGAGTGGCTGGTGGCTCAGATTTCAGTCAAACTCGAGGATTGGAAATTGCAGGAGGAAAAGGAAATTCTGGAACGGTTTGAAGTCCTGACTTCACGCTTCTCCCGTGAGGCAGCAGAAACCATCGGTCGGATTCAGCAGGCTGCCTCCGAGCAGTTCGGATTTGCCTGGAAGGCTTCCCCTTTGCCGGACCGGCTGACGCGCGGATCTCATTTCCGGCCAGGGATTGAAGTTCTGATGACGTGGGGCCTTGGCCAGTTTCCCTTTCTGCTTCCCAAAATACTATTTGTCGGCTATCTAAGAAATAGAGCCCATGACACTTGCATGGGGGAGCTTTATCGCCATGCTGGACGTCTGAAGTCCGATCTGGGCGACCGGCTCGAGGAAAGCGTGAGCAGGTATTTGCGCGCCCTGGACGAGCACGTGAACGATGCGCGTCAGTCCATCCTGGCGGCTCTTAACCGCGCAGCCGCCAGTCAGCGGGATGAAGAACACAAGACCGCTGATGACGCCCACCGGATTGAGGCACAAGCCAGCTTGCTGAGGACTATCGACGACGACCTCGCCTCTCTCTAATGGGCCTGCGGAATTGACCTGAGTGGCAACTGGCAAAATTTAAAGGGGAATAGCCGGTTTGCTGCCACACCGCTATCAGTGACCAGATTTATCTTGCTTGGCACCCGGATGGCCAACCAGGAAGCTTATCGCTCGCTGTGGCGAGGACCACTCCTTCCCGTGCGGTTCGTGCTTATATTGGTAGTCATGCTTGCGCTGGAATTCCCGAAGTTCGTTAACCAGCCGCCGCACCTGGTTTTGTGCGATCTCGCACACGACGCTTAAGGCGGTGGGCGATGTCCATGTCTCGGCGCCCGCCCGGAGGTGGGCGAGGCAGAAGCCGCCCGATTGCCGATACTGCTTTGCAAATTCCGACTCCTCCAGGAGTTCCTCGACCGCCTCAAGGTAATGTTCTTCCGACGCGCGCGCCATGGCGCAAACCATGCAGTCTCTCCCGGTTGCGAGGTGGAAAACGCGCCCGCTTTTTTCGTGATTTCCCCACAATCGAGACCGCGTGCGCCTGAAGATACTGGGATTCGTCCGCAACGCCTCAATGTCCGTCAATGACCGCTCGAGCAGGTTCTCGCACAGAATTGCAATACCAAAACCGTCGGTCCAGCTCTCCTCCTCGATGGCTTTCGCCTGGCGGAAGTGCTGCGAACAGAATCCTCCACCTTGCAGGAACGTTTCGCGTACATCGCCGGACATCATTCCCTCGTATAGGAAGTTGAAAATATAGCGGCGCACTGATGCATTGAGGGCTTGGCAAACAGCGCAGCCCCCCTCGGCCAGTGCGGCTTTCAAGGCGCTGGTGGTAAACCACCCCACCCGCAGTTGACTTGTTGAGCCAGAGATTGAGGTTTTTTCCATGCAATGATTCTCGGACTGCCTGCCGTTCGAACTTGTTTGGATTGAGTTGTGCGACATCCGCCAGGGCGGGCGCCAATGCACGCTGCCTGATCTCCTCCCTGAGAGTCCACCCTCCGGGCTGGCCGTCAAGGTGTAGCGTTTGCAACCGGAATCTGTTCTCCGTCTTGAAATGCGGCAAGCGCCGCCAGATCCTGGCGTAGGGTGTCGCTGTCCTCGAGGTCGGACTTTCCGCCCTCGCCAATCCGTTCAAGCCGGGCACGGTAGCCGTCCGCGTGCGCATCGAAGTGGCGGTGAAGCTCGGCTAGTGTTTTTCTTGACCACGATTCGAGCATCCGTCCATAGGACTGGAAAACCTCGCCCGCTTTCTTTCCAACCTGCTGCTGCAATTTCTTCTCGACTCGCCCCTTCGTAATGTTCTCACCGAGAATGGTTAACCAATCCCGTTCAATCGTGATTTCAATCGGTCCCGGGTCGAAGCGCGGCATCTCTCGCACTAAAGAGGCAAGCTCTTCTTCGTCCGGGAGGTTCTGCGCCTCAAGAGCACGTCCTGCGCTGGTAAGGGCGCGGGATAGGTCGCGCGCCAATTGTTTTAGGCGCTCGAAAATTTGATTTGCCCCCTCCGCTGCTGTCCCGGTCAGATTGCTGCTGACCGCAATGTTTTCGCCGGGACCCGAACCGTCGCGGTTGAACCAAATCGCAGCGATATCCGACGCGGCGCGCGCCAATGCAACCTCCGACAGCTCCCGGACCTCGTCCGAGATTTTAAGGCAGAAAGATTTGGCTTCTTCGAACTGGCCGGCGGCCCGTCGAAGCTGAGCCTGAGCTTCCTGCGCTTGCTTCGAGCTCTTCCTCGGACTCTTGCCGGAGAATTCCATTCGAATCTCCAAGGCTGCTTCCACGGAGTCACGCAGTGCAGCGATTTTCCGCCGCAGGGATTGGCGTGCTAGTTCCTGATTACGTTCAAAAAGAGGGTGGATCTCATGTGCGAACCAATCATGCAGCAGACGCACGTTATTTCCCTGGGTGCTGACAGGCCAAACTGTAAGGTCGATCTCTAGCTGCGATTTGATCTGGCTTGTCATGTACTTCTGAGATCGCTTCCGATCTTCTTCACTCAGCAGGTCCGCCTTGCTAAGCAACACGCAGGCTGGAATGGCGGCCTCATAAAGGCTCTGGATAGTGGCGATATCTTCCTGAGCCAAGGTCGATCCTGCATTCACCAGCACCACTCCAAGATCACACTGCGGGAGGTAAGACAGCGTTTCCGCAGCGCCAGCCGTTGCCAGCGAGCCGAGCCCCGGCGTATCCACCAGTACGACACCCGCCTGCAGATGCTGCGATGGCAATTCCATTACGATCCGGGTGACGTGTTTGGCATTGGCCGGATTTAACTCCTCGCTCACAAAATCCTTCAGGCGCGAAATTGACGTCTCTTCCGTCCTTCGGTCCACGGTGGAGACGGTTAACTTTGGCTCTGCGCCGTAGATCAGGCGGGTTGGGACAGCCGTAATGGGGTTTACACCGACAGGCAACACATCGGTTTCAAGGATGTGATTGAGAAGCGAAGACTTACCCGAGCTCACGCGGCCAAAGACCGCAATTTGGAAGGTCGGCGACTCGATCTTGTCCAAAATAATGGATAACGCCGGCCGGAACTCAACCAATCCGCGCTCGGTGATAATTCTCTCCAGCACCTTCAGCGACTCAATCCCTCCAGCGGCGCGCTCCAGCCGTTTCAGGCGGCTCCCCAAATCCTGGTCAGCGTCCTGGGCCAGATACGTGTTCAGCTTCCGTATAATGCCTCTCATCTCATCCACCAGGCCGTTTAACTCCGGGATAAGCGATGGCGGCACCGTGCCATAACCTCGCATGGCTTCGGGTCGGCATTCGTCAAATGCGATGTCCGCGAATTCAAGGGTCACACGGATCGAGTGCCGAGCTCCCATTTGCGGACCGGAGGACGAAATTCCTTGGCTTTTTAGAACCTGCACTATCTGTGCGCGAATGCGGGCAATGTAGTCCTCCACCAATTTTGCCTGGGCAGGAGTAATGTCAAGCCGGTACTTGGGAAACGGCGACTTCGACAATGAAGACACAAGGATTGATTCGACGTCCGATAACAGGCTATCGACGTATTGGGCGCTGGACAGCAAATGACGTTTATGATGGATATTTAATGCTTCGTGTGATTCCATCGCACTCCGCCTTCTTCCTGAAATCGGAATCGCCGGTCGCGAGGGACTCTGGGAGATGAGGACGACGAAAAGAGCGTTCGAAAGCCCTTACCCTTTGAGAACCCTCGTAGGAGTTATCTTCCCCACAAGGGGCGGTTAAGGGCGAACTCCAACGCCTCACTCATTATCCGATATGCTTCTGCCTCCGTCAATATTGCCTGGCGGCCAGCTCAGAGAAATGGTCGCGTACAGTGCGCGTTATTGCCGTCAACGCAAGATGCAAGCGTTACTCCGTTGGGGCGCCTTTCGAGGAGAGTCTTTGCACTCTCCTCCGCCGAACACCCGAAAATTCTCCTTCCACCCGCTGCGTCTCCGTACCATAATATGCCTCCCAAAACTCAGGACGAGGAGCTAGCCATTCGACAAGATTGACCAAGCGGCTACGCTCGAGCGCGATACGCAACTTCGGGTTCCTCAAACCTCGGCGGAGGATTGCACAAATCACCTGGTCGGCATCGTCCATTTCAAAACAGGTATTGAATGCCCCTTCATTCACGACACGATCGCGCAGTATGTTTGCGATTGCATATCGCACACGGTAGTCACTTGCCCGCGAATCGTAGACCTTTGGCAAATACATCAAGATCCCTGTGGAAAGAATCGTTCGCCGTGGGTATAAGGCACAGCTCCAAGGGATTGCTCTCACAGTGTCGATTCCGATTCCCGTGGTAATAAGCGGGAATCTCTGAAGCACAGAGAACATTCCTTGAAGTCTAATCGAAAAGGGTTGTCAGATGAAGGGCGAGCCTTCAGGAAGGCAATCTAACATGCGAATTCGCTCTTCTCCGCAAGACCGTCAGGAGTCATCTTCCCTCACGGGTGGTTAAGGGCGAACTCCAACGCCTGGGCTTATTATCAATCGTCAGGGCGGCTTCGTCAATCCCACGGTTCGCATCACACTCACGGCATGGAACAGCCCCTTGCGATCATTGCAGGAGGCTTCGAATCTCCTCAGCATGCCATGGAATAGGAACATTGCTCCAGTAAGACAATGGTGCTATTACTGTACAGGTGGCGTACGGCCTTTTTATCCAACCCGTGAGGATTTTCAGCCAATTTTCTCCCGTTGAAGCTTTCGTGAAATTCCCTCCAATGGAGATCGCAATCAAAATCTCACTTTCAGTGGGTATCGGGCTGGCAGTGGGACTGGAGCGCGAATGGGCCCACAAGGACATCGGAGTACGCACGTTTGCCATCACCGCTCTTCTTGGCATGATCAGCTCGCTGCTGGGGTTTGGCTTCGCAGTGGCCGCGTTCGTGGGCATCTTCCTTCTTGCCGGCTATGTGAACATACGCAGCTTAGTGGTGAACCGTACTCTGGAAGTCACGACTTCAGTGGCTCTGATGGTCACCATCCTTTTAGGCGCGCTTGTCGGCGAAGGCCATTGGTTCACAGCCGTGGCCTCGGTAATCGTGGTGACCATGTTGCTGGCCTGGAAGGCGGGACTGGCACGTTTTGCCGGAGGTTTAACTCTTGAAGAGATCCGCGGCGCGGTATTTATGGGCCTCTTCGCGTTTGTGATTTATCCCATTTTACCGAACCATTTTATCGATCCATGGAGGCTCATCGATCCGCGCGAAGCGTGGGTCGTCATCATCGTGTTGGCGGGTATCGGGTTTGTGAACTACGTCCTGCTGCGTTTGTACGGGACGCGAGGTTTCTACTATACGGCGCTGCTGGGCGGTTTGGTTAACAGCACGGCGACCGTTGCGGAACTCTGTCCTTGGTTGGCCGTAACAGGTGAGGGTCTAACCGGTCTCGGCGTGGCTGTTGTGCTTCTTACCTCAATCGCTATGTTCGTGAGAAATCTTGCCATCGTGGCGGTCTTTGCGCTTTCGGCGCTCAGTGCTACGTTTTGGCCTCTGAGCTGCATGGCAGCCTTTGCTGGTCTTATTGCCTGGTTCCGTCACGGACGTAATAGGCAGCCCCCCACCAAACTGGAACTATCGTCGCCACTCTCGATGCGGCGCGTAATGAGCTTTGGGGGACTATTCCTGATCATTGAGATATCGGGTAAACTGGCCGAGCGTTATTTTGGGCATTTAGGCTTTCTCGCCGTCAGCGTACTCGGCGGATTTGTGAGCAGTGCCAGCACCACGGCAACTGCTGCCATTATGGCCGCCCGCGGTCAGTTGCAACCCGAACTGGCTGCAGTGGCGGTGGTACTATGTTCCGTATCGAGTGCGCTTGTGAATCTGCCTCTGGTTTATCATCAAACGCGGCTAAAGAGATTAACAGGAAGCTTGGTCGCCCTCTCTTCAGTTATGGTCCTCTTGGGACTGATCGTTTTGGCGATCCAACTGCGATGGGGTCATTGAGGGTCTTTCGACGGGCCGAGCGGCGCACCTGAAGAGACAGGGTTTCGCATGTGGGAAACAATCAGGCAAGAATAATTCTGTTGCGGGAGCTCCGGGACATCAAGTACGATATTATTTCATTTCGGTGATGGAGCGCCACCGTTAACATTCCCGGTAATCCGGGACTAATGGCTCCTACCTCTCGCAGGTAGGAGCCATTTCTATTTTTGGGGCGAACATGCTGGCTCGGATCGTTTACAACCTGCTGCAAGTGGCCGTCATCATGGGTTTTTCGCCCTTGCTGGCTGGAACCATCAATCGCCTCAAGGAAGTTGTTCAGTCAAAGCGAGGGCCGAGTTTGCTCCAACCCTATCGTGACATCTGGAAACTCTTTCACAAGGACGAGGTGATTTCTGAGCAGAGTTCCTGGATCTTCCGCTTCACGCCCTATGTGGTATTCATTGCCCCGATCTTCGTTACTCTGCTGATTCCGGTCCTTACCAGTTATCCCCTATTTCTTGCGTTCATGGGGGACATGCTGGGCGGAGGTTTTGTCCTGGCGCTGGCGGGCTTCTTTGCAACCCTGGCGGCAGTTGATGCAGCCAACCCCTACGGACCGATGGGTGCCAGCCGGACGCGCCTGGTGGGCTTCCTCGCCGAGCCTGTCTTCATGATTGTCTTCTTCACCGTTTCTTTTGTCGCCGGTTCGACTATTCCGTACATCGTGCAGCAGCAATGGGTCCAGCCACTTTCTAATTTCTTTGAGCCCGCACACGTCCTCATCCTCCTTGCTTTCTTCATGCTGATTCTGGCTGAAGGTGGGCGTATTCCGGTGGACAACCCTTCCGGTCATTTCGAACTGGCCATGATTGACGAGTCAAAGGGCCTCGAGTACTCCGGCCCGGCAGCGGCCCTGATGAAGTGGGGCGGGGAAATGAAGCTCTTCGTGCTGGTCTGCATTTTCTTGAATGTTCTGCTCACGCCGTGGGGTTTGGCGGGCAGCACGGCATTGAGTGAGGTTCTGTTGGCGATTCCGCTCGTCTTGCTTAAAGTTTTCATCTTTGCCTTAGTGCTGATTGTTGTTGAGAGTTCGCTCGCGAAGTTGCGACTCTTCCGCATCAGCGAGTTTCTGGGAGCCGCCTTCATTATTTCGGTGGCCGCTATGATTAGCTGGCTCTTTGCGACCGGATAGTTCAAGGAAGGCACTTTAACAACCATTATGTATCCTGCAACTTTTCTCTCACAAATCAATGCGCTCGTGGGCGGTCTGTTTCTCCTTTGCACGTTTGGCATGGTGGCAACGCGCCAAGTACAGGGCTGCATGCGCTTCTTCATCTGGCAGTCCATTTTTCTGGCCTCCTCGGCTTTCCTGCTGGGCGTGCACCCCGTGGTGTGGGATCTGCTCGGCGTCGCGGCGATCAACCTTTTAAACAAACCGGTCCTGATTCCCTGGCTCCTGCGGAAAACGGTGCGGGAGGAGGTCTATACGCGGCGGGAGATCGAGCAGGCGCTCAACATTCCAATCTCGTTGCTTATCGCGCTCGGCTTGGTGATCGGGGCTTACATCATCACGGCGCCGCTATTGCGGATTCCGGCCGGCCCCTCAGTGGGAGTGAATTTGCCGATTGGCCTCGCGGCGCTGCTGCTGGGGGCTTACACGCTAACCGTACGCCGCGAGGCCGTGCCGCAACTGCTCGGCTTGTTAGCCATGGAAAACGGAGCCTTCTTTACCAGTATCGCCATTGCTCCGGAGTTGCATGTTTTTATCGAGCTGGTGGTCGCCTTCGACGTGCTGATCGCCGTCTTTGTAATCGGAGTTCTCACCCGTGCCCTGCAAGAGCACATCGGCACAACCAACGTGGGGTCCCTGGCTGCGCTCAAAGAGGAGTCCGCTCCGTGATTCTTATTGTGATCTTAGCGCTTCCCTTGGTGGCATCCATTCTCTGCTGGACGCCCAAGCCGGGCCGGCGGATTGCGTCCCGTCTTACAATGGCGACCTGTCTGGCGATCCTGGTGCTGGTGGTTCGGGCGACTCTCCAGGTTATCGCCCAGGGGAGGGTTATCGCGATTCGCGAGTGGCTGGAATTGGACGCGCTGGGAGCGCTGATCCTGCTGTTGGTTGCGGCAGTGGGGGTTACGGCGTCTCTTTATTCCCTAGGCTATATGAAGCGCACCACGCATGACCTTTCCATACTCCACCATTATTATGGCAATTTCAATCTCTTCATCTTTTCCATGGTGGCTGTCCCGGTGCTGGTCGGGCCGAGTGTCGCCTGGCTGGCAGTGGAACTTACCACCCTTCTTTCGGTACTTCTCGTTGGTTTCGAGAGCAACCGGGATGCGCTGGAGGCGGCTTGGAAGTACGCCATGCTCACGCTCACTGGCGCGGCCATAGCCCTGTTTGGATTTCTACTGCTGTTTTGGGCCATGCACGTGGCGGGAGGCTCCACATTTACTTGGTCCGGGCTCGATGCGGTTGCGCCTCATATGCCCCCAGCGGTGGTTAAGATGGCTTACTTGACGATTCTGGTGGGTTTTGGAACGAAGGTGGGTCTGGTACCGCTACATACTTGGCTGCCCGATGCCCACAGCCAAGCTCCCACCCCCGTGTGCGCCCTGCTCTCCGGCATTGAAACGAGTGCGATTCTTTACGTCATCCTGCGGCTGATGCCGATCGCACGCGCTTCCCTGGGGGATGCCGTGGACCGGTGGGCCTTGGTCTTTGGGTTGATTTCTGTGGGCGTGGCGGCTTTCCTGCTCATCCAGGTGCATGACTACAAGCGGCTTTTTGCTTACTCTACGGTCGAGCATATGGGGATCATTCTGACGGCCGCCGGGCTTGGCGGTCATGCGGCCGCTTACGGCGCCATGGTCCAGATTTTTTCCCACGCGTTCACCAAGTCTTTCTGTTTCTTTGCGGCGGGCGCGGTCCTCATGGCGCTCGGCACACGCGAGATTGCCGCTGTGCGCGGCTTGATCCGGAGTTCGCCGGCGGCCGGCGCCGCCCTGCTAATGGGCAGTCTGGCTATCGCCGGCGCGCCACCCTTTGCAGTATTCCTCGGGGAGTTCTCCATTCTGAAAGCTGGCATCGCTGGCAAGAATTACATGGCCACGGGACTGCTCGCCATTTTTCTTGCTGTCGCCTTTTTCGGCCTTCTGCTGCACGTCAATCGCATGGTCTTTGGGAATCCTCCAGATAATCTTCCTGCGCCGCCCGGCATGCCGTGGAGCTGTGCGCTCGCGTTGCTGTTGGCTGCTGCGCCCATCGTAGTTTTTGGATTGTACGTGCCGCACACCTTGCATACTCTGTTGGGCCGGGCCGCCGGACTCATCGGGGGGTAAACGCATGACTCATCCAGCGAAGACAGTCGCCCAAGCCGGGCAGAAGTGGCCCGCTGACCTGGAGGTCTGGGTAGACCGCAGAAGACCTGTTTGTGAACTCCGGTCCGGTTCACCTCAAATTCTTCCGGAGCTAGCGAGTTGGCTGGTTGACGAGCTGAATTACCATTTTGCCGGCCTGATCGTGGAGGAGCAGGCTGCCGAGTGGGAGCTGCGCTATCTTTTTTATCAGGAGCAATCGCCGGGCTGGGTTCATATGCTGCTTCACATGCCTCTTGATCGGCGAACGGTTCCGAGCATCAGCCCGCAGGTGTACGCGGCCGACCGGCACGAACGCGAAGTTGAGGATCTGTTCGGTATCACGTTTGAAGGCCATCCCCACCTCGGCGACTTCGTTCTTCATAACGACCTCTGGCAGGAAGATGTCGCTCCCATGCGGCGCGAGTTTGACGAAGCGGCGGCGCTTGCGAACCGCAGCCCCGATACGGAGTGGCGGCCTCGCACAATTGTTGAGGCTCCCGGAGCTTTCACGATGCCTGTGGGACCCATCTACGCCGGAGTCACCGAATCTGTGCAATTTCTTCTCGAGACGGCAGGTGAAGACGTTATTCGCGCCATTCCTCGCCTCTTCTATAAATACCGGGGCATTGAAAAGATCACAGAGGAAAAGACCGTGGAGGATGGCCTGCTCCTCGCCGAGCGGTTTGCGGCGACCACGGCCTTTGCCCACGCACTCGGTTTTTCTCTAACCGTTGAGTCGATCTGCCGCGTGAATGTTCCTCCTCGCGCTGTCTCTCTGCGCGTCTTCGTGGCCGAGCTCGAGCGCTTCCGGCATCATGCTGGGGTGATCCAGGAGATTTGTGAATCCACCGGCCTTTCGGTTGCGGCCAGCCAGGCGGCCATTCTGGAGGAGGAGTTGCTTCGCGTCTGCGGGGCGTTTGCAGGACACCGTTACCTCTTCGGTCTCGCGGTGCCTGGAGGGCTGGCGTGCGGCTTCAGGAAATCGGCTTGCGTGGACGCGCTTGACGAAGTAAGGAGGATTCTTGGAAAGCTCGACAGGCTTTTTGACATGCTCCGTTACTCGAGCAGTTTTCTCGACCGGATTGAAGGAGTCGGAGTCATTTCCTTGCCGGAAGCACGAGAGCGTGGCCTGGTTGGACCGATTGCCAGGGCGTCGGGCCTGGCAAGCGATTTGCGTAAGGGGCAGCCTTATTGTGGGTACGACAATTTTCAGTTTGAACAACCGCTTGAGAGCGAGGGAGACGGATTCGCGCGACTGCGAGTGCTCTATGCCGAAGCGGTCCAGGCGGTTCGAATTATGGAGCAGGTCTTAGACCGGCTTGAGGCAGGCGAGATGCAGGCGCCGCTGAATGTTCTGCCTGGCGCGGCGCTGGGATGGGTTGAAACCCCGCGCGGGGCAACTTTCCATTGGGTAAGGCTCGGCAAATCCGGGCTGATTGAACGCTATCGCGTGATCACTCCGTCGTTTGTAAACTGGCACGGTTTTCATCTCGCGGCGGAGAACTTTGCTTTTCAGGATTTCCCCATCATTCTAGCGACGTTGGGGCTATCTGTCGCCGAAAACGACCGGTAGAAGGAGGCTCAATTCTATGAGCGAGTGGGTGCTTACAGGGATTCGCAGCGGTGTGAAGACCACGCGTTATCCTCGGACTGAGGAATGCGCCCCCGGCGTCTCGCCCGGATTCCCCGATGTGGTAGGCCGGTTCAGCGAGGGGCAGGAACTTGCACTTATAGAGCGCTGCCCAACAGGAGCCATAGCTCTTGAAGGTTCTGAGCTGGCGGTGGATTACCGCCGTTGCGTCCACTGCTTCCGCTGCGTGCGAGGCACGGACTCTCCGCTCGGCTGGAAGAACGGCTATGAGTGGGCCGGCATCGCACCCGGCGCAAACTCTCCGCATTGGCCAGCGTGCTTCAGGAAAGCATTGCATATTCGGGTCGTTGACGCGGGCGACTGCGGAGCTTGCCTTAACGAAGTGAGACAACTCAGTAATCCTTACTATAACCTGCACAGGCTCGGGTTCTTTATTACTCCCACGCCCCGCAAGGCCGACATTCTGCTGGTGGTCGGACCCGTGACGGACCATATGCGGGCGCCTTTGCGGGAGGTCTATGAGGCCATGCCTGCACCAAAGCTCGTCATGGCCGTTGGCGCCTGCGCCCTGACCGGAGGCGTGTTTGGACCTAGTTTCATCACCAGCGCTGGGGTGAAAGATTTGCTGCCTGTGGACATTGAAGTGCCCGGCTTTCCGCCGCCACCCTTGGCCATCCTTCATGGCCTGCTGGTGGCCGCCGGGCGCAAGCCTCCGGTGGAGCTGTTCTCTCCCTCGGGGATTGTTGGCGGGGAGAAACGATCCGCATGAGTCCGCAGCTTTTGATGGACATCTTTTTTCTCTTGTGCGCAGGTGGTGTGCTCTCTGTGCTCGTCGCGGGCGAACGTTGGACCTTGCCAATTCTAGGATTGTTTGGTTCGCTCGCCTCGCTTGCAGCCGGTGGGGCAGGCTGTCTGATCTTGGTGGACGGAGGTTTCGCAGTCAGGCTTTGGTCCTTGCCATCCCTGGGGACGCTTACCCTTTCAATCGACCGGCTGTCAGCGTTGTTTATCCTAGTGTCGGTCCTTGTCTTCCTGCCGGCGTCCATCTATTCAGTCGGCTACCTCCAGCACTACCGGGGGCATTTCGATCTACGAACGCTGTGTGTCTGCTATTTTGGTCTCTTTGCTTCGGTCGTTCTTGTGCTCAGCGCGGGGGACGCAATCAGCTTTCTCATAAGCTGGGAGCTGATGTCGCTGGTCGCCTATCTCCTGGTGAATTACCAGCGTCGGAGAGAAGCAAACTCGCGCCCCGGCTACCTGATGCTGACTCTGGGCGAAGCGGGATTTCTCGGAGTCACACTCGCTTTTCTTATCCTTGCGGCTTTTTCCAATGGTCTAAGTTTTGCCGGTTTGCGGACGCACCTGTCGTCGTTTGGCGTCGGAGCGCGCTGGTCGGTCTTTTTGCTTTCCTTTTTAGGGTTCAGTGTGAAGACAGGGCTGATCCCTTTCAACCGCTGGCTGCCTCGAGCTCACCCTATTGCACCCGCCAATGTGTCAGCGCTGTTATCCGGCGTCCTTCTCAACTTGGGCGTCTACGGCATTGCGCGCGTCAACCTTGATCTGGCGCCCGCTACGAGCGTCGGCCCCGGATTGATCGTACTCTTGGCCGGGATGCTGTCGGCTCTCACCGGGATCCTCTACGCCAACCGTGGAAACGACATAAAGGAAGTGTTGGCGAACAGCTCGATTGAAAATATGGGCGTCGTCTGTGCCGGGCTGGGCGCAGCGATGGTGTTTATGGCCTCCGGGCATACGGTCATCGCGGGAATGGCGCTGATCGCAGCCGTGTATCAGATGACGAACCACTCCGTTTACAAATCTCTGCTGTTTTTCGGGGTGGGAGTGATTGACACTCAGGCGGGCACGCGGCAAATGGACCAGTTGGGAGGTCTAATTCGGAGGATGCCATGGGTGGCATTCTTCTTTCTCGTTGGCGCTCTCTCTATTTCGGCCTTGCCCCCATTGAATGGATTCGTCGGCGAGTGGCTGACACTTCAATCCATGCTGCAGAGTGCGGTGTTGTCTTCCCGGGCGGTCAAAATGATTTTCGCACTTTGTGGAGCAGGTCTTGCACTGACGGCCGGACTGGTAATCACTTGTTTCGTCAAGGTCTACGCCATGACTTTTCTGGGCGTTTCGCGGTCTAAAGCAACGCCGGACGTAGCGCCCATCCATGCCTCAATACGGGCTGCCATGGGAATCTCCGCCGTTCTGTGCGTTCTTTTGGGTGTTCTCCCATCCTATTTTATTCCGGTTCTGGGCCATGCAGTGGCCCGTTTGGCCGGGGGCAACGCCACCCCCGCACTGGTACCCTCTTTCTTTGCGCCGGCGTCCAGCCGTTCTTCATTACCGGCACAGTTTCGGGCGGACTTTCACAACTTGGGAGCTCAACTGGGACACAGCTTTCTCCCCGGTCCCGGCCTTGTGGTGCTGCACCGGGGAGGCGAGCACAATCCGGTTGTTTTCGCGATGTCAACGGCATATATGGCCCTTATTCTCTTTTTGTTTCTGGGTGTTTCTTTTGCGTTGGTGAAACGCTTGATAACGCGCAGGCATCAAACCGCGAGACGGCACGTATGGGCCGGTGGGTTACCATCCCTTCTTCCGGAGCTGACCTACACCGCCACTGGCTTCTCGAACCCCGTACGAGTGACCTTTAATGCCATCTTTCATCCTCGCCAATCTGAAGACCGCCGGGAGATCGTGGCGATCCACTTTCGCGCACGGATTACAAGAGTCGTCGAAGAGGTCCACGTACTCGACAGAATTCTCTTCGTTCCAATGGCCGGACGGGCACAGCAGATCGCCCAGCGATTTGCGGGCATGCACCACGGAAGGCTTAATGCCTATGCCGCCTATATTCTGGGAACCCTCCTCGTGGTCTTGTTGGTCGGGCAACTTCCCGAGCTTAGCCAAGTCACCTTTGGCCCAGCAGCGATCGTGATCCTGGCTCTGCTCGTCGACCGTCTGTTGTGAGGGGCACGCGAAGCCAACCCCACCCATTCAGGCCTTGGGGCGGAAGTGAAAATTGCCGCGTTCAGGTTATTGTATGAATGGAGCACCGAACCGGAAATCCGATGATGACCATCCAAATTTTAATCATTGTCTTCTTCCTGCTTTGTGCCATCGGCGCCATCCTGCCGGCGATATTAGCCGGCACGCGGGGTCCTCGCGTTTTGCTTTGGGCCGGATCGCTCGCGTCTCTGGCCCTATGCGGGGCTAGCGCCGTCGTACTTTTCACGAGACAATCCTTCAATGCGCGCCTCTGGAGCTTGCCGGAGCTGGGTACGTTAACCCTGGCCGTCGATCACCTCTCAGCCTTGTTTCTGTTTATATCCGGCTTGATCTTTCTTACCACTTCGGTCTTTTCGCGCCGTTATCTCGAGCGTTACGCCGGGCATTTCAGCCTGCGGTCGTTTTCCATTTTCTATCACACTCTTTTCGCGACTGTGGCGCTGATCCTGATGGCCGGCGACGTCGTGACGTTCCTGATTGGGTGGGAGGCAATGTCGATTCTCGGCTACCTGCTGGTCAACTGCCAGCACAAACAAAATGAGAACCCGGAAGCCGGATATCTGATGCTGTCGATGGGAGAGGCGGGGTTCCTTGCCGTGGCCGTCGCATTCCTCCTGCTCGCGACAGCCGCCGGCAGCCTGACGTTTGCTTCCATCCGGTCTGTGGCTGCCACTGCCGGGCCTGCCTTGCGATGGGCGGTATTCCTCCTTTCGTTTTTTGGCTTCAGTGTGAAAACCGGTCTGGCCCCATTCAACCGCTGGCTGCCGAGGGTCTATCCGGTTGCGCCCGCCAATGTTTGTGCTCTGCTGTCAGGAGTTCTGCTCAATCTCGGCGTCTATGGCATCGTCCGTGTCAACGGGAACCTGCTCCCCGTTACCTCAGCCAATCCGGGGTTAATGGTCCTGGCCGTGGGCAGTTTGACCGCGCTCGTGGGCATCCTCTACGCCAACCGTGAAAGTGATATGAAGAGCATGCTCGCGGAAAGCTCGATTGAGAACATGGGCATTGTGACGGCTGGACTAGGAGCGGGCTTTGTTTTTTTAGCCGCACACGCACCCGTGCTCGCCGGCATCGCCTTCATTGCCGCGTTCTATCAGATGCTGAACCATTCTGTTTACAAGTCGCTGCTCTTTTACGGGACTGGCTCGGTGGATGCCACCGTAGGCACGATTGACATGGACCGTCTTGGCGGGCTGATCAAGCGTCAGCCGTGGATTGCAGCGTTCTTCCTGGCCGGGGCGCTTTCAATCTCAGCGTTGCCCCCCTCGAACGGCTTCGTCGGTGAATGGCTCACGCTGCAGGCGCTGCTCCAGAGCGCGGCGCTCGGCTCTGCGGGCGTGAAGGTGGTCTTCGCACTCTGCGGCGCAATTCTCGCCCTGACGGCGGCGCTCGCCGTCACCTGCTTCGTCAAGGCTTATGCCATGAGCTTCCTGGGAATGGCGCGATCGGAACAAGCAAAGAGGAGCGGCCGCGTACACCGCTCGATGCGGGCCGCCATGGGCTCTCTGGCTTTTCTGTGCCTGCTGTTGGGCGTGCTCCCCACCTACGTGATTCCGGTACTCGACCGCGCCACGCGAGTGTTGACGGGAACGAATACAGACGCGGCGCTTATTCCGCCCTTCTTCACTACAGGCTCCAAGCGCCCTCTGTTGCCTCCGGCGTTTGTGACCGATTTCCATAACCTCGGCGCACAGATTGGGAGAGGCGTGGTCCCAGGCGCTGGCCTTGTGGTGCTTCACCGCGGCGCCGTGCGGAATCCGGTGGTCTTTGCGATGTCAACCAGCTATATGTTCGTCGTGCTGGCGCTGCTCATTGGTTCAGCATTCCTGGCGGTACGCTGGTTGTTGGCCCGGCGGCGTCAGCGTGTCCATGGTCCCGTCTGGGCCGGTGGGCTGAGCCAGTTGCCACCCGAGCTCACGTACACCGCGACGGGCTTTTCCAATCCTGTCCGCGTCACCTTCAATGCGATCTTTCATCCGACAGAGGCCGAAAACATCAGCGAGATGGTCGCCGTACATTTTCGTATGGCGATCCGCCGCCGGACCGAGGAAGCCCACGTGCTCGACCGGCTGCTTTACCGGCCCGTTCATGTCGCCGCCCGATGGCTCGCCGCCTCAGTTGCGCGGATGCACCACGGCAGGCTGAATGCCTATGTCGCTTACGTCCTGCTCACACTGATCGCTGTGCTCGTGCTCGGCCGACTCATGTAGCCGTATACAGATGCAAATGACGTTATCCTACCACGCTTCTGGATTCCTTTACTTACCGCCTCGGAGAGCTCGCGGTGATTAATCAGTGCCCCATGCTGGTTCACGTATGTTTCGCCGATATCCTGATCTGTGATCGCTGGATTTGTGGCACCGTCGCCGGTTATGACAACGAATATGTCCGCAAGGCGAAGCGGACACCGTAAGTCTAGGAACGGGGCGCGATCGGCGGTGGACAGCCAGGCGCAAGTGATCGTCGCGGCAGCGGTGACGCAAGAAGCCAACGACAAGAAGTAATTGGCGCCCCTGCTGGAGCAAGTGAAAATCGTGACGGGAAGTCCGCCGCATCAAGCCACGGCGGACAGCGGCTATTTCAGCGAGGCGAATGTGACCGACCCAGGCTAGTATATCGTTTCAGTGAAGTATATCCATATTATTGAGTGAGGGCTGTGAGCGCCTCGAATTTCTTCCACCGATGAACAACCGGATCGGCGTTTATCTCCTCGATGCCTTTCAGGATGCGGTCGCGGAGTTCCTCCCACGACTGGACGCGGATGTGTCGCAGGAAAGTACGCGCCATCTTGCCGAAGAGCGTCTCCGCGAGGTTGAGCCAGGAACCGTGGGTGGGAGTGAGCACATACTTGAAACGGTTCGGCCGGGTTGCCAAATAGGCCTGAGTTTCTTTCGACAGGTGCGCCGAATGATTGTCGAGGACCAGCCGCAAGGTACAATCCTTGGGGTAGTAATCATCCAAGTCTCGGAGCAAGGCAATGAACTCCCGGCTGCGATGGCGACGCTCGACCCGGCCCGTCACGTGGCCCGTATGCAGATCCAGCGCAGCCAGAATGGAGCAGGTCCCCAAGCGCTTGTACTCATGATCGCGGGCGACAGTGGGATGCTTTCCCGGTACGGGCGGCAAGTCCGGCGCCGTATTGGAGATGGCCTGCACCCCCGGCTTCTCATCCACCGAAACCGTAACCACCTTCATCGAGGGTATCCCCTGCGCTCCGGGCTGATTTTGCAGCGCCACTTCCTGGTACACCAGCAGGACTTCCCGCATCTTGCTTTCAAAGGCCGGATCGCGGCGTTGCAAGTAGTAGGTAATCTTGTGCGGTTGCAAGGGCTGCGCCGCCAAAATCCGATGGACGGTCGCCTTGGAGGCCCGGGCCAAAGAAGGATGTCCGGCAGCCACCGCCTCCCGGCGTACGTGTTGGGCTAAGGCTTGCCGCGTCCAAAGCTCGGCGGCGTAGCCGAAATCCTTAGGTTTCGAGCAGGCCAAATGGACCACCCAGACTTTGGCCTCTTCCGTCAGCTTCGGGGGACTGCCGTGGGGTGCATCTTGGAGTCCGGCCGTCACTCCGACGTTCAACGCCTTACTGATCCACTTGGCCACGCTCTTACGAGTCAGGTGGACGGCGCCCATGATGGCGGCGATGCTTTGGCCCGTGTGGTAAAGCCATAACACCTGAGCTCGTTGCACGTCGCGCCGCGGCGCCGTATGCGATTTGCGCAACCGCTCCAGCAAATCGAGTTCGTTGGGCAGCAAGACCAATGGGGGGCGAGTCGATCTTCCCAGCATGCCCCGAGCATAGCATACTTTTATCTTAATAGATATGTTTCACTGAAACGCTCTACTAGTATGCATCGATTTGTGGGTGGCGCCGGATCGCCAGAAGCAGGGCGAGCGAGAGCCAGTGGCCACCGGCCCGCCGCGGTTATCTCCGACATGCGGGCAGCCCAGGCCCTGCGAGACAAATTACGGACGCCCAAAGGGCGGGCGATTTATAAGACGCGGAAGGCGGTGGCCGAACCGGTCTTCGGACAGATCAAAGAGCAGCGCGGCTTTCGCCGTTTTCTGCTGCGCGGGTTGAAGCAAGTCGACAGCGAGTGGCCGATGATCTGTGCCACCCACAACCTGCTGAAACTCTACCGATCAGGATGGAACCCGCAGATCGCCTGAAGGAGACGAAGATGGCCGCCCCCATCACGTTTGGGGCAGGCCGGGCATTCTCAAAAGCTTAAAATCCGACTCGGAGAAGGTGGAAGAGGAGAAAGAAACAAATTCGAGAACTTTTATCTCCGGCAGACTCCAAGACGCCGCGAGCTTTAATGCTTTCGGCCAGGTTCGCCAATGCCGCGCTGTCCACGCCGCCGCGCGGGTTGGCGGCGGGGGGGTGGTTGCGGTCAAGGGGGATTTCGTGAACCAAGGTATTCTCGTTCTCTTTCGGTGGTGCTCCTACTGCTATGCCGCTCATAACGTGTTTTCTCCTTTTCGATTGATATTTGAAATGTGGTGAATGAAAGAGCCGGACACAGCGGCAACGTCCGGGATTGCGGCCGCTGACTTCCCCCCCCACAGACACCCCTTCAGAGCCCCGATAAATCCTGGTTTCCGCACTTAGGGGGATGAAGACTATGGGCCTGGTTTGAAGTCCCGCCCCGACAGTCTGCGATATCCCTCGCGGGATTTACCCTGACCGCCTGGGGGGATGAGAGGCCAATCTCTGTTTTCGATTGACGATTCCCCGTAAATATGGGAAGGTGTCCTCATGAAGACTACTCTGGAGATCCCAGACTCCCTCTTTCGCCGCGCCAAGTCCGTTGCGGCCGAGCATGGAATCCCGCTGCGCGAGTTTGTGACCGAAGCCGTGAAGGACAAGCTGGCCGCGAACGCCAAGACAGGCAACAGACCCTGGGTAAGACTCATGGGAGGGTTGAAGCATCTGCATAAGGAGACGGAACGCATCAATCGTTTGATTGAAGAGAGTTGCGAGAGGATCGATCCGGAGATGTGGCGTTGATTCTGGACACAAACGCCTTGTCCGCCGCCGCGGACCGCGAACCCGGTGCGCTCGAAGTGGTCGCCAGTGCCGAGCGCTTATGGGTTCCCGTAATCGTCCTCGGTGAATATAGGCTTGGAATCGCCCAGTCACGACACCGAACCGATTACGAGAAGTGGCTCCGCGAATGGGTGGCCGCCGTGAGCGTCCTCGACATCGATGAAGAGACTACGCACTTCTACGCGGCCATTGGGCTGGAGTTGAAAGGGAAGGGCAAGCCTATCCCTGCCAACGATCTGTGGATAGCTTCGCTCTGCTGTCAGTACGGCCTGCCCTTAGTAAGCCGAGACCGCCATTTCGATCTGGTGAGGGGCATTCGAAGGATCGATTGGTGATTGGCGTTGGTGGCAGGTTGGTAAGATCCCATGCGTCCATGGTAGGGGCAACCGCTGAACCCCGATCAGGCTCTCATTCCTCTAAATCCCGCAGATTGAACTACATAACTGGACTGCGGGTGCCCCGCGTGTGCCATGTATCACCGGAGGTGCAGTGATGACCCGCAAGGTCGGCCAAGATCATCGCACGCGCCCCGCGCATTCGGATGGGACGAGTTTATACCCGGGATCGTCGTCTACACCACCGATCAGTTACTCGATTATCCTATATCGCTGTGAATCCAAGGGAGGCGATAGTAGCCCTGCGATCAGCAAGTTCTCCCATGGTCAGCCCACGGCGCGGTGAGATACGGGGACGTGCTCCCCCAGCTTTCTCGAGGAGTGCGAGTCCCCACGCTCATAGGCCGTCTGACCATCGACCAGCCGTCCCTCTCATAACTCCCAACAATTGAATAACATAGCGCGGCAGCGTGTGCCAAATGTGTGCCGCTCGTAGCCGGAGGTGTACTCATGGCCTGCAAGACTGGCCAGATCATCGGAGGTGCAACCCGCGCACTGGGGTGGCGCGGGCATATGTGGGACGCTTTCGAAGGGGGGGTTGTCACACAAAGTATATTAACGAATCCGGTCATTTAGAAGACTTCGGGACCGTCGGCATCGGTTCGCCGGCCAATCCATTCCTGACGAGACCGGCCAGGAAATCCGCAAACGGGACAATATCCTCCCCGACGCTCGCTTTTTCGAGTGCCCCCATGTAAACCCTGCGGTTTTCAACGGGTATGACCGTCCACGGATAACCGCCCGACGCCAGCATGAGATTCATGAGGAAACGCCCCATCCGTCCGTTTCCGTCCACGTAGGGGTGGATATAAACGAATATGAAATGCCCCAGCACTACCCGAACCGCCGGATCTGTTTCCGCGCGCAGCAGATCGAAAAAAGCGGGCATCGCATCCCGCACCGCCGTACAGTTAAGCGGCACATGCATGGACCCGCGAATATAAACCTGTCCATTGCGGTATCCCGCAAGGTCGGTGGCTTTCAACAAATTTGCTGTCACACTGGGAGCAAACATTTCCCGGTACCACGTCCCATGACCTTCATCCGCAACCAGACCGGAATTTTCACCATGCAGCACCCTGCCTACGCTCTGGCGAACAGCTTGGTGGGCTTGCCAGTACCCTCGCGCAGCCATGGCATTGCGCTGCTGCCGGTCCTCCTCATTCGCCTCCGGATTCCACGCGCCGCCGCGGACACGTTCAATCAGCTCGGGGCTGACGCGGTACCCCTCGATGGATAGCGAATGGTAGGCATCGGTGACGTAAACTTCGTCCACACGTTTCAAGTAAGCGTTGATATCACGCGCCAAACCGGGAGCTTTCGGGAAACGGCCAACGACGGGCTCCCGCATTTTCTGCCATAACAGCCGCATGCGGTTTACATAGGGAGATGGCTCGCGGGCGGACAAATCAAAGGCTGGCTTGTCCTTAAAGGGATCGCTTTCACGCACGTCATACCCCGCTGCGGCCATCGTCTTCGCGATGTCATCCGCAATGCGGTCACGCCCGCAATTGCGGAATGCGCCGGCAAGCCGCCCCGCAATCGTGCTGTGCCCACCCTCCAGCAACCTGGCAAGGATGCCGGAGGCATCGCGAATCATCAACAGCGCCGCACGGGCATCCGTCGAATGGGCGGAAAAATAATTGGGAGAACACGCAATCAGGGCCGACTCCAGCGGGAAGATTCGTAATCCGTCCTTTTCCTCCCTGTCGCCTTTGGCGGGCAGCGCTGCCCGAAGGTCGAGCAGCGACGTTCCGTGCGGGAGCCTGGTCACCTTGTTGCGGGCTTTGGGAGACCTAACAACAAGCTGTCGGGGGACCATCCAATTCCCCCCATGCAGGGATAGGGATTGCTCCGGCGAAAGGCACCAATTTTTACCAAAGCGCTCTTCCAGATAGGCAGCACTAAAACGCCAGAACGACGCGTACCACGCCGTGCTATCTCCTCTTTCCTCATCCGGGCGGCTCGGGATATACCACCCTTTTATAACCTCTTGCAGGAAGCCGTTCGCAAGAAGGCGTTCGCGATGGGTTCGCGACAGATCCCTTGAGCGTATGGCGCCCACGCCGCTCGAATTCTGAAGCTTGTGCAGAATTTCTAAAGACTGTACGAGTTTCTCTGACGGTGTAGGCATATGACTTCCTCAAATTAGCTTATTACGCCGTGTCGTTATTAGCTTATTGTGTTGTACCATTATTAGCTTATCATGTCGAGCATAAATTAGCTTTTTTTGCTCTCCCGCCCCCGCCAGGCCTCCCGCGCCAACGAATTTTAGCCTTAAATCCTTCCGGCCCTGCCCGTCACGTGATGCGACAACATCCCCCGCGTCAAGTTTGCTTGCAAGAAAACTTGACACAATTCACCCTCACATCCCCGGCCCTACCCCGGCTCGTAATCCTCCTTCTCCGGCTCCTCGACTTCCTGCCACTCATGTTGTTCATGCCGAGCGCTGCCGCGCTAGTGCCCACGCGGCGCGTTTCCGTCTGTACCAACTTGTCCGCCACCGTCGTCCGCCCATGCGCTCTCCCCCTCGGCGGACGGGGCCACCTGCCGCCCGTTCTTGTCGAGGTCAAGCGCCGCATTGAATTTATCCTTACTCCGGATCAGTCTTCTCTCCTATAACTCCCAACACTTGAATTACATAGCGCGGCAGCGTGTGCCAAATGTGTGCCGCCCGTAGCCGGAGGTGTACTCATGGCCCGCAAGACTGGACAAATCATCGGACGCGCCCCGCGCACTTGGTTGGTGCGGGTGTATGTGGGACGCGACGCCGAGACCAAGAAACGAAAGTACCTGAACAAAACAATCCACGGCGGGTTACGCGATGCGCAGGCCCACCTCAACCGGATGCTCGGTGATCGCGACTTGGGACGAAACCTCGATTCTTCAAAGCAGACTCTGAATCAATATCTCGACCGCTGGCTCGAAGTCTGCGCCAAACCCAGGCTGCGAGCCAAGAGTTTTCAGGATTACGAGGGCTTGCTCCGACGTTACGTTCGACCGCAACTGGGAATGAAACCTCTCGTTTCTGTCCAGGCATTCGATGTTCAGAGTCTGTATCGTGAGCTGTTGGATCGGGGGCTGTCGACGCGATCGATCCGCTATACCCATGCAGTATTAAGGTCAGCGCTCAAACAGGCGGTCCGCTGGAAGCTCTTGCTGGCAAACTCTGCGGAACTGGTGGATCTGCCGAGGCACACTCGACGTTGCGTTGGAGTCCTGAGCGTCGAGCAGGCCAGGACCTTCATGGCGGCGATAGCGGGGCACCCCTACGAGGCACTTTTCGCACTGGCCATGACAACGGGAATGAGGCCCAGCGAATACCTCGCACTCACTTGGACGGATATCGATTGGGTTCAGGGTACCGTCAGCGTGTCGCGGACCCTGGAGTGGAAGAAGGGTGGCTGGCAGTTTGCCGATACCAAGCGATCGCGGAGCCGTCGCGTGATCAAGCTTCAGGCTTGGGTAATCGCCACGCTCGTAAAGCACAAGCAGGGCGTTGACCTGCAAGCCGCCGGTGGCCCCGCCCACAATCTCGTCTTTGTTGCTAAGCGCGGCGGGCCGATTCGAGAATCGAGGTTTGTGGGCCGTTACTTCAAGCCGCTACTTAAAGAGGCCGGATTACCCAACATCCGCCTTTACGACTTGCGCCACGGGGCGGCCACATTGGCATTGGCCGCAGGCGTGTCGCCGAAGGTCATCAGCGAGCAACTCGGACATGCAAGCGTTGCCTTCACACTCGATGTCTATTCTCACGTGCTGCCACACATGCAGGATGCAGCCGCGGAAAAGGTGCAAGCGCTGCTCTCTGGTCCCAAGGCATGCGAAGCCACGACAAACGCCGGCGGGCCTTACTCCGGTGGCTGGCTTTCCTGATCAGTGACACCTGTTCAAAACGCGGATAAATCCCCTCCCCACCACCAAACGCCCCCATCTCCTTCGAGTAAGTTTGTGCAGGTCAGCCGGATCCCAGGTAGCTGCTGAGGGCAGTGAAACGCTTGCCCTAAAACCCGGGACATGGGCCCGTCGCAAGTGATTGATTCTCCGACACCGATTCTCGCGAATTGCGCAGCCCAGAATCAGATGATTTTGGGCGGCTTAGCCGGCAGGATTACTCAGGACTGCCTGGGATCGTCGACTACGCGAACTGCTTCCCTCGTCGAATTCGTCGTTACCAACTTAGAGACCGGCAGGGTCAGGGACAGTGTCCGAATCAACAGAGTATAGTGGACCCCAGTTTTTAGACCACCGAGTAAGATGAGAGCTCGGGGTTGATGAACTGGGGAGGATTGGTGGCGACGAAAAAAAAGCACAGTCCGAAGTTCAAAGCCCGGGTGGCGGCCGAGGCAATCCGCGGGGAGAAAACGCTGAGCCAGTTGAGTTCCAATTCGGAGTGCACGCGATGCAGATTGCCTACTGGCGTCGGCTGGCGCTGGAGATGGGGGACCGGGAGCGGATGGATTTGTGGGAAAGCGTATTTCGCAGCCTGCTGGAACGGGGGCTGAACCGGGAGGCGGTGGAGTTGGGGATCATGGACGGCTTGCCGGGGCTGGAAGCGGTTTTCCAACGATTCTTCCCGCGCGCTCGGACGCAACGCTGCCAGAAGCACGCCAAAGCCAACGCTTGCCGTCAGGTGCGAAAGGCGGAACGGGAAGCATTCGCGAAGGACCTGAATCAGGTTTTCTACGCCGCGAACGAAGCGGCGGCGAGAACGGCCTTCTTCGCGGTGAAAGATCGCTGGGGGAAGCTGTTTCCCTCCGCTGTCGGGAGGGTGGTAAAGGATCTGGATTCGTTGCTGACGTTCTTCCAGTTCGACGCCACGTACTGGACCGTCTTGCGAACGACGAACCCGATTGAGCGGTTGAACAAAGAATTCAAACGAAGAACAAGAGCCATGGAAGTGACGGGCGGAGAAATCTCCACGTATCGCTGCCGGGCTTATCTGGCCCAGACCATGGAGTATCGCTGGAGCTTTCATCCCCTCTCTCAATGGGCTTCCGTTTACACACAAAATGCCGCTTGACCACGAAAAACGCGGAGACTGAGGGCGATGGGGGGAAGGGGACTCCATTGCCGTCCCCTTCCCCGAACCCTATCCCCTGCCAGAATATTCGGGAAAAGCTCAGTGAAAAGAACGTAAAGTGTGAACATCAAAATTGTCTCACTGGAGGGGTTCACCCCAAATCTGCGAGTACAAGATCGGTACAACTTGAGCGTTCCGAACGGGATTTTCAGTGACTTACGGGTGCCAATCGTGCCGCAAAATCAACGAGTTACCTCAAATGGGTTCGACTGTTAACCGAAGGGTTCCAGGTTCGAGTCCTGGCCGAGGAGCCATTCTATTCAAATCCTTGACTCCACAACCTCTTGACCCATAGCGAAATTGAGAGGCATTTTGTGGGGAGTCTCCCGCAGCTTCAACATCGTCCCCTTCCAACCCCTGAGTGCTTCCCGTTGGGCGGCTTGCTTCGGACTTAACTAAAAGGTCGGCGCGCGGAATGGCCCGGTAATAGCCGCCGGAGCGCACACCAACGGGCGCCCATCAACGCACTTTTCAGCCACCGCCAAGCTTTGCATTGCCTTGACGTTTTGGTAACATCTGGCGCATGCCAGCGCCAGTTGCAAGAGGTGGACAGTCGTTTGCAGAGGGCCACGCACCGCGCCACGAAGAATGTTGGGCGAAGACGACCCAAGATGGAAAACCCGGCATCAGCGTCCGAGACCACTGCCTGAACGTTGGCTGCGTCGCTGAAGCGCTGCTAGCCTTGCTGCCGCAACAGCTTCAAAAGGTAATCCCGCCAGGCGCCACCACCCGCCTCTTGCCAAGGCAAGGAGGAAGCCGTGAACTATAACCTGCTCGAAGAAAAATGGATTCCCGTTCTGTGGAAAGACGGGCATTGCGACCGCGTGGGCGTTATTGAGGCCCTCGACTGTGCGGGCCGAATTCGTTGCGCCGCCTTGGCAAGTCCCCTCGACCTATTTGCCGTACATCGCTTCATGCTGACGCTGCTTTACTGGAAAGCGCCTTTAGCGGGAGGTGTGGAACTCGTTCGGGAATCGCTGTTGAAGGACGAAAAAATACCGGGCGCGGTGCGGGACGGCATTGAGATTGAGAAGGGGGCGCATTGCTTTGACCTTTTCGACGACAAAGCGCCATTCCTGCAAGACCTGACTGCCCGCGACGCGGAGGAAAGAGATAAGAAGCCGGTCGGTTCTTTGTTTGCCGAATTAGCTGCGGGCACCAATATAGCCCACTTTCATCATGGCGACGATGAAAGCCTGCGCTTATGCCTCCCTTGTGCGGCTTTGGGAATGCTCCGCGTGGTGCCTTGGACCCAATCGGGCGGCGCAGGCCTGACTCCCTCAGTTCATAATGCCCCGCCGATCATGGCAATCGCGACCGGCGGTAACTTAGCCGCCACGCTTGGCTTCAACCTTGTGCCCCTGAATGTCAAGGCCGGGGAGGCGAAGTGGTCCGGTCAGTTCAAGCCAACTGATCCGGCCAAGCCAATCCCCTACCTCGAAGCGATGACTTGGAATCCGCGTCGAATCTATCTACCCACTCCTCAGGCCGGTGGGTGCTGTTACTGCGGTCAGGGGGACGTGCTCACGGTCGGACCGAAGATCGTGTATCTCAAAAACCCGAATACAAAGTCAAACAAGCAAAATGGAAGGGCGCTTATGTTTAACTGGAGGGACCCCTCAGCATTCTATTTGGATGATGAAGATAGAACGGTGAAAAGCGCGCGGGAAGACCGGGCCGCCGAGAATAACGACTTGGTGCCCCTCACCAAGTCCAAGTCAATCGTTGCAGTGACTAATCCCAACCATGAAGGGTGGCGTCTGATAGTTCCGTGCACAAATCCGGCTAACAATAAGACCTTCGACCATCGACAACTTGAATTAGCCATTCTCTCGCCAGACGCCATTCGGGCCCTGGCACTTCCTGACCGGCCTCCAAGTCCGTCAAGGGGCCTCGACGGATGGAACCCACCCAAACCGGGTCACCCCGCTGGGATCAAGCTCTTTGTGCGAGCAGCTTCCAGACTTCTTACGCACAACGATTGGGCCACCCTGTCCAATGCCGCTTACCACGACATGCACGATTCCCCAGCGGCCTTTGACGTGTTCGCCGGCCTGTACTGGGGACTCCAGGATAAGAAAATTGGACGACTGCCCTCCCGAAACGTGGCTTGGCTGACCTTGAAGCTCATGTCTGCCGTGCCTGCTCGCGTCCGCGTGCTTCACCCAGGGGCCAAGTTCTCCCCACTGGACGCACCGGAAGCGCTACCGAAGCGTCAGCCAAAGGAACGTGGCCGCACATCTCTCTACCCAGTGTCCTTTCCGCGCGGCGAGCGGTTGGAGGCTGCCCTGCGCCGCGCGCTGGATCACAATTTGCGTAAGAAAAAACCAGAGCCCGTTGACTGGACAGGGCTCTGCTGTGGCCTTGACCAATTGCTCGACTAACACCGACGAAAAGGAGAAGCCAAATGTTTATACAAATTCATATGCTCCAGAGTATGCCCCCGGGAAACCTCAATCGCGACGAAACCGGGCAACCGAAGAAGTGCGTCTTCGGGCGGGTAACGCGTGCTCGAATTAGCAGTCAGTGCCTCAAGCGCAACATCCGCCATTCTATGCAATTCAGGGAAGCGTTCGGCGACGCCCTCGCCGACCGGACAACCTATTTGCCCCGGATGGTGGCTGACGAATTGAAGAAGTTGAAGGCCGATATTTCCCAGGATGATTTGAACAAGATCAAGGCATCCTTGGCCAGTAAATTTAAGGCTGAGAAGCGTGCTAACCCAGAAAGCGCTTCGGAGGAAGGTGAGGACCACTCACAAGGCGACCCCGCCCCCAGTACCACTACAGACCAGACGGGTCAACTGGTCTTCATCCCTTCGCCGTTTGCGAAAGAAATTGCCAAGCTCATCGTGGAATTTATGAGCAAGCAAGCGGGGGCTTACAAAGCATGGATCAACGGCAAGAAGAAAGACAGAGACGAGTTTAGGGATGACATTGCGAGATTCGAGGGTGAGGTTCTTAAGGCGAGCAAGTCCCTCACCGTCGATATTGGCATGTTCGGGAGGATGACCACCAGCGACCTGGTCGTGAATGTCGAGGCAGCCTGCCAGGTGGCGCACGCCATCAGCACGCATGAGGCGTTTATCGAGAGCGACTGGTTCACTGCGATGGACGACAAAAAAGCGAAGTTCGCCTCGAGTCAGACGGAACTGGCAGGCGCTAGCTTTATAGGCTCTGGTGAAAACGAAACGTTTTTCGACTCAGCCGTCTACTACAAATATTTCAACCTGGATGTCGATGCCCTGAAGAAACACCTTTCCTGGGATGGCGATAAGGCGGCACATGCAGCTGGAGTGCTTCTGGCGGCTGCGGCGTGCGCCAATCCCACCGGAAAACAGAATAGCTTTGCCGCGCACGGCATCCCCGAGTTGATTCTCGTCGAAGTGTCCAGGGCGAAGTTTCCAATCAGTTATGCCAATGCCTTCCTAAAGCCCGTTGAAGGCGCAGACCTCATGGCTGAATCAGCAAAAGCGCTGGGCTGGTATGTCGATAGCGTCGCAAAAGCCTTCTCACCGAAAGGCACGCGGCGTGTGCTCCTGGCCGTAGGGTCAGCTTCAGTCGATATGGGAGGGGCTAGCCGAACTGACACGCTCGATGCCCTTGTCGATTCGGTTGAGCAATCCATAAAAAGAGGAGGCGCCGCATGAACGACCATAATACTCTGTTCCTGCGCCTCTCAGGTCCCATGCAATCTTGGGGAACTTCGTCCCGCTTCCAATTGCGGCGCACCGACGCGTACCCTAGCAAGTCCGGCGTCCTCGGGATGCTCCTCTGCGCCAAAGGCGTTTGTCGCGAGGATTCCTTGCAGGCGCTTGAGTCGCTTACTCCGCTCCAAATGGGTGTGCGCGTTGACCGCAGTGGAACCTTGGATTGGGATTTTCACACCGCGGGCGCCAAGATCGGCATCCGAAGCGCCGATGGAAAAATCAAAAAAACCGCGGCTACCGGCGAGTACGAGACCCTGCTTTCACGCCGCCAGTATCTCTACGACGCCTCATTTTTGGTCGCCCTCCAGGGTGACAGCGATACGGTCGCCCACTATGCCGGCCATTTGCAAAACCCCGTCTGGCCTTTGTTCCTGGGGCGAAAGTGCTGCGTGCCCGGCGAGCCCGTTTTCGTAAATACCGCGAGCTTCGACACGCTGACCGACGCACTTTCGTCCGTGCCCTGGCGCCCGCGAATCTGTTCCATCAACCGTAAGGAAACGACGCGAACACTGGATATTTATACTGAAAACCCACCCGGCCTCCCGCCGCAAGCAGCCGCTCGGCTCGTCTATGATGTTCCCAAGGTCTTCGGTTACTACAGCCACTTGGCACGATGGGTCGTCGAGGATCATGTGACTGTGAGTGTGGGAGAACCTACTCAAAAACTTCCACCCGCCCCGTTTCGGCCCCGGCCCGACTACAATTCGCCGCAATGGGAAGCGGCAAGGGTCAGCCGTCTAAAACTCGACCATGGTCTCTGCGCCTTCTGCAAGTCGCCTGCCGTCGAAGTGCATCACGTGAGCTACGAGAACGTAGGGCACGAAACTGACGTCGATCTGCGGTCGCTCTGCAAGGTTTGTCATGACGCCTGCACGATGCTGGAATATGGCCACGATATGCAAGCGCACAGGGTTGATCCCTCAGACCCGGCCCAACGCCAAATAATTCTCCGTCAGATCAAGCGTAATGTTGCGGAGCAACGCCTTGGCCAGCGGCGTGAATTGCTGAAAACCGCGCGAATGGCAAAAAGAGATTTCTTCGACGCTGCGGCCGGGGCAGCGCCGGATGGGGGGCGCTAACATGCACTTATCTCGACTGAATATTGATGTTGGCACCGATCCCACACGGGAGCAGCCCGGCCGTATCTGGCTTCGCAACCTTTATCACGTCCACCAGCGCCTTTGCATGGCGTTTCCATCCTCGGAAAGAAAATCCGACGATGAACGTTTCTTGAAGCCCTTCAAGCCGGATGATTTTGGCAAGGGGCAGGTCCATGTCGCACGCGCTGAAGGCGCCGGCTTCCTTTTCCGCATCGACCCGCGGCCGGGAGGGCGGGTGGTGATTGTCGTACAGTCCGCCGTAACACCGGATTGGGATTATTCCTTTCACAACGCCGGTTATCTGCTTGCCGCCCCTCCCGAGGTTAAGGATTTTGACCCCTGCTTCACGAAAGACCAACAACTCCGTTTCCTCATCCGCGCCAATCTGAGTAAAAAGATAAAAACCAGCGCAGCCGGTGTCGACCTCACAAAAAAGGGAAAGGGCCTTGATAAATCCGGTCGCCTCAGGATGCAGAGCAAACGTGTGGCCCTAACGTGGGAGAAGGGCCAGAACCCCGAGGACGTCATCCGCGCATGGTTCGTCGCCGAAGGCAAACGCGGCTTTGATGTGAACACTTTCCACGCCACACAAATTGGCTGGGGCAATGGCCGCCGCCCGGCGCGCGGGCCGGAGGGCGAGAACGCCAATTCGGCGGACCGCCTGAAATTCCGCTCCGCCTTACTGGAGGGAACGCTCACGGTTACAGGCGCCGATATCTTTAAAGAAACGGTAGTTCACGGAATTGGGCACGGCAAAGCCTTTGGCTTCGGCCTGCTTTCGGTGGCGCCGGTTCATGTTGTCATTCCCGCGCAGGCGGGAATGAGGGAATGAGTGATGCTACAAGGGCAAGGCATGTAAGTGCAGTCATTCCCGCGCAGTGCCTGCCCCCGCGAAGGCGTGGGGCGGGGATCCAGCTTGCTCAATGCGCGCCGAGGCTAAGTGAGAATTCAAGACTTGCACGTTCTACCGAAGTTCAGCGACGGGTGGAGTTATCTCTACGTCGAGCACTGCCGCGTCGATCAGGAAGGGCGGGCCATTGCCGTCCACGATCAATCCGGCAAAGTGCCGGTCCCCTGCGCCAATCTGGCCCTGCTCATGCTGGGTCCGGGCGTCTCGATTTCGCACGCCGCAATTTCCGTGCTGGCGGACCATGGCTGCCTGGTGGCGTGGTGCGGAGAAGAGGGAGTCCGCTTCTACGCCGTCGGCATGGGCGAGACTCGCAACGCCGCCAATTTTCTCCATCAGGCGCGGATGTGGGCGCACACGGGTTACCGCATGGAGGTGGTGCGACGCATGTACCAGTTGCGGTTTGCTGAGAAGTTCGCTCCCGGGCTCACCCTGCAGCAAATTCGCGGCATGGAGGGGGTGCGAGTTCGCGACGCCTATGCCAAAGCGGCCCGCGAAAGCGGCATTACATGGTCGGGCCGAAGCTACCGCCGGGACGAGTGGAGCAGCGCCGACCCTGTGAACAGGGCCTTGTCCGTCGCCAATTCCTGCCTCTACGGCATCTGCCATGCGGCCATTGTCTCGGCAGGCTTCTCGCCCGCCCTGGGGTTTGTTCATACCGGCAAGATGCTCTCCTTTGTCTACGACGTCGCCGACCTTTACAAAACCGAGGTTACTGTTCCGATCGCCTTTCGCGCCGCGACCCCCGAAGTGAAAGGACCGCTGGAACGGCAGGTGCGCATGACTTGTCGCGACCAATTCGTCTCCACACGCCTTCTGGAAAGAATTATCCCCGACATCCAGGCCGCGCTGATGATGCCGAAGCAAGGGACGCCCGGCGCTGCTCCCTTCGACCAGGATGCCGCCGCCCCTGGCTTCCTGTGGGACCCTTCGGAAGGCGAAGTCGAAGGCGGGCGCGTGCAACCTTCGGAAACTGAGGAAGGAGGGCCGGACGATGGTGGTTCTGATTCTTGAGCGTGTTCCGCCCGGATTGCGAGGCGAGCTGACACGCTGGTTCCTGGAACCTAAGGCGGGAGTCTTTGTCGGCCGCGTTTCCGCCATGGTTCGCGAGCGGCTGTGGGAAAAGGCGTGTTCTGAGGCCAGGGAGGGCGGCTGCCTGATCATCCATTCGAGCGACAACGAGCAGGGCTTTAAAGTTCGCTCCTGGGGCCGGACGGCGCGGTCCATCCAAGACTTCGACGGCCTTTTTCTGGTTCGTGTGCCGTAGAATCAACAACTTTTTCAGTGTTGTCCCCACGCGTGTGGGGGTGAACCGATGGCCACAGTCTCAACCCCCTACGTGATCAGTTGTCCCCACGCGTGTGGGGGTGAACCGTCTTTGCGCTGCTTGACAGTCTCGACCAGCGTGTTGTCCCCACGCGTGTGGGGGTGAACCGTTTTTAGAAGTTGCTAGCGGCGTGTGAGGATAGTTGTCCCCACGCGTGTGGGGGTGAACCGGCTAGGTCTACCAAGGATCCTGAAGTTCTGGAGTTGTCCCCACGCGTGTGGGGGTGAACCGCTGGCGCTCGGCTGGATGATAGTACCCTGCCAGTTGTCCCCACGCGTGTGGGGGTGAACCGCGCCAAATCGACCAGGTTGAATTGGATGTACCGTTGTCCCCACGCGTGTGGGGGTGAACCGGTTAGCTCGACTCAGGCCAGCAGCTACCTTGCGTTGTCCCCACGCGTGTGGGGGTGAACCGGCCCAGACCGGGGCGCTGAAATATGCTCTGCGGTTGTCCCCACGCGTGTGGGGGTGAACCGGTCGGCCTCACGCACGTATTCAATGGTCCTCAGTTGTCCCCACGCGTGTGGGGGTGAACCGCCGTTCGGCTTTCAGGATGACGTTTGCATCCTGTTGTCCCCACGCGTGTGGGGGTGAACCGCGCCCCGCGTAGCATTGCCCCGGCCCATCCGCGTTGTCCCCACGCGTGTGGGGGTGAACCGGTAACGCAGAAGTGGATTCTGGCGACGCTCAACTTGTCCCCACGCGTGTGGGGGTGAACCGGTCACCGTCATTCCCGCGCAGTGCCTGCCCCCGCGAAGGCGTGGGGCGGGAATCCACTTCGGTTCGGCAGGTGAGATCTATGCGGCAACATGAATATTGGGTCTACATTCTCGCCAGCGAACGGAACGGGACGCTCTACATCGGCATGACCGGCAATTTGCCCCGCAGAGTTTGGGAACACAAACAAGGTCTGATTGAAGGTTTCACAAAAAAGTACGGTGTCCACCGGCTGGTCTATTCCGAGTCCTTTCCACGGCCTTACGAGGCGATTCAGGCTGAAAAGCGCCTGAAGAAGTGGAATCGTCAATGGAAAATCAGGCTGATTGAGTCAGCCAATCCTGAGTGGAATGACCTGTCGGAAACACTGGTGGGAATGGGATAGGAGTGAGGCTGGGTTCCCGCCTACGCGGGAATGACGGAGAGAGCGGAACTACAAAGGCAAGGCATGTAAGCGCAGTCACTCCCACGCAGGCGGGAACCCAGGTTGCCCTCACGCGTGTGGGGGTGAACCCACCACCGTCATTCCCGCGAAGGCGGGAATCCAGGTTGTCCCCACGCATGTGGGGGTGAACCACGCTCTGTCACTCCCGCGCAGTGCCTGCCCCCGCGAAGGCGTGGGGCGGGAATCCAGTTGTCCCCACGGAGGAGTTGTTCCCACCGCTCGCCGATCATTGCTAAAATTATTATAGAGATTTCGCACAGGGACGCCCATGCTCCAGCGGTGGGTGAAGGGCGTTCCAAAGGGAAGCGATGCTTCCCGGTTGCGGTCCGCGCGAGGGGCCAGGCGGTCCGTTCAGCAATTTGCCGCAAAACTGCCGAATGGGAGGTCTACCAACAATGGCGCAATTTCTCAGGGACTGGCAAAACTGGCTCATCGCCGCCGCCATCATCGCCAGCGCGATACTAGCCGCGCGTTTCATCCATTCGATTCTCTTCTCCACGCTGGAACGCTTCGCCCGCAAGCCCGGGCGCGTAATTGAAGCTTCCATCATCCGCCACGGCAAGCGGCCTGCCCGGTGGGTTTTGCCGCTGCTGACGCTGCTGGCCGTTTTGCCCGCGGCGCCGCTTTCACACAGCGTGGCCCGGCCTGCCGAACACATCCTAGGCCTGGGACTGATCGGCTGCATGGCTTGGTCCGTCATGCTGCTGACGGCGGTCATGGCGGACGTGCTGGCCGCCCGCTATCGCATCGACGTAAGTGATAATCTCGCGGCGCGAAGAATTCAGACTCAGGTCGCCGTGCTGCGCCGCATTATTTCCGTGGTGGTGGTGATTGTAACCATCGCCGTTATGCTGCTAAGCATTCCGGAGGTTCGGGCCATCGGCGCCAGCCTGCTGGCCTCGGCAGGACTGGCCGGATTGGTGATCGGCATGGCGATGAAGTCCACGCTGGGTAATCTGATTGCCGGAATTCAGATCGCCCTCACCCAGCCCATCCGCATTGAAGACGCCGTGATTGTCGAGGGGCAGTGGGGCTGGGTTGAGGAAATCACCTCCACCTACGTTGTGGTGCGCATCTGGAACTGGCAGCGCATGGTGCTGCCGCTCACCTACTTTATTGAAAAGCCTTTCCAGAACTGGACGCGCACCACCGCCAACCTGATCGGCTCCGTCCACATCTACGCCGATTACACGCTGCCGGTTGAGGAGGTTCGCAAGGAGCTGGAAAAGATCGTCCGTTCCACCGACAAGTGGGACGGCAAAGTGTGCGTGCTGCAGGTAACCCACGCCACCCCCAACACCATTGAGCTGCGCGCCATTGCCGATGCGCGCGACGCCGGAACCGCCTGGGACCTGCGCTGCCTGATCCGCGAAAAACTGATCACGTTTCTGCAGCAGCAGTATCCCCAATGCCTGCCCAAAGTGCGCGGAGAACTGAACGGCGCCGCCGTGTGAAAGGCGGCTGGCGGCGCGCCGGCGAATTCAGGATTACGGCGGCTAATCCGTCAGCAGAGGCACGTTTGTGACCGGTCCGGGGTAGACCTGCTTGACGGCCACCACCACGTCAAACAGCACGGCGTTTCGCTGTTCGTTCCACACGGTGCGCAGGCCAAGCCACTTCTTGCCCTTCTCCTTGCTCTTCAAATTGCAGTTCACCAGCAGCGTAAGCTGGTAGTAAAAGGTCCAGTTGTCGCCGGAGCGTTTGCCCACCACGTTGGCTTGGTAGGCGCTGGGCGAGGCGTCCTGAATCTCGTCCACGCCCACGCCCAGCCGCTGCATGTGGTCGTGGATTTTGCCCGACTCGCGGATCGAGTCCCAGAAGTAATCCAGCTTGCCGAATGTCAGCACGTGAGGGCAGACGTTGGCGAAGTTGTCGTCGTTGGTCAATTGCGCCAGTCCCTGGCTAACGTTATCCTGCACAAACACGTTGCCCTGGCCTTGCGCCAGCGCGCCCGGCTGGATGTTGGTGTGTGAAACGATCCAGTCTCCGCGCACCGGGTCGTGGTTCACTTCAAACTTGCAGCCGTGCATCCCCGCCGTCATAAAGTAGTCCGCGCGCTTGCCCAGCTTCATGGTATAGCGTTTGTCTTCCTTCCAGGGAAGGTAATACATCGGAATTTTCTCCGCCGTCTGGTTGAAGTCAATCCTGGGGCACACCAGCTTGGGGCGGCTGCGGGGCGTGCCGCGTGCGTTGTGAATCACATCGTAAAACTCAAAGTCGCAGTACATCACCTGCGCCGCCAGAACCTTTACATCAGGATTGGCCGAAGGCTGGCGCGTCGCGGCCAGCACTTCCGCCAGCGGCGTGCGCACGGGCATGCTGGTTCCGGTTAACGGGTTGTCCACAGTTCCGGTCTGAATGTCCTGAACTTCAACCAGCATCGGGCGCCGGTGCAGAAAATTGGTCATTCCATTCGGCTGGCGGATAAAAGCCTGGTTCAGAGCTTTTGACATACGCTTGCTGCCCCCCTTCATTCTTGGACTAAGAGATGTTGGTTCCTGCACGGAAATAACGGCCTGCCACAGCGCCAGACTGCAATGCCATCGCAACACTCCCGGCGCGGTCGGCACCTGCCGCTGGCCCAAAGGTTGAGCACACGGCAGCCCGCTTATGCCGCCTTCCGGCATAAAGGTAAGTCAGGGTTTGCCTTTTCGTTGCGTGCGCCATGGTAGCACAGGCCGTCAGGAAATGCTCAATCAAGCGCGTGGCAGAATGGGCCTCCTCGTGCGCCGGAAAGTTGAACGTCAGTATTGAAGCTGTTCGCCTGGCCGACGGAGAGAAGGCGTCCCTCTGCAACACGGCGGCAAGCCGCTTCGTAGCGACTCGCGGCGGCGTATGGATTGTAGGTGTTGTGTGCGTCTCATACGTCTTGGACAATTTATAAGTTGACTTGCCCGCGGCCCCAAAGGCATATTCGATCTGCGCGTCGCGCCACGCGACGCGCCGGTTGTTCTTTACCCCTCTTTCGTCACTTCCCCCGATCTGAACATTAGAATCCGGTATCCAGAGCCCAAGAGCGCGCAAGAATCCTGCGTGGTGAACCGGGCCTAACGGCAAAAGCCGGTCCACGATTCAACGCGCCCGCCCAGGGACCTAAGCTACAAGACCCGCTATTTATGCGGGGATGCGCGATTTGGAACCATATCCCGCCCCCAGGAAGCAGAAAGCCGCGGCGTGCCGGCAGCAGAGGCTCCGCACCACC
>VFSW01000752.1_pt1 | contig 48059 bp, 46 predicted proteins | sample 5358111 | NCBI WGS metagenome assembly VFSW01 (sample SAMN11554181, study PRJNA540505) | mine drainage metagenome | isolation source: sediment from site ElyBrook_90M | place: USA: Ely Copper Mine, Vershire, VT | collected 2017 | reverse complement strand
CGACGTTGGTGGCGTAGATGCGCATCCACACCTCGGGGGTGGCCGCCTCGAGGTACGCCATCGCCGCAAGCACCCCGGCGCGGTCCGCGCCGGGCACCGGGATCAGGCGAGGGATCGTCGAGCCCACCGCCAGCAGCACGGCGTCGAAGTCGCGTTGCAACGAGGCGAGCGGCGTCGATCGAGGTCCGACGTCGACACCGCAGTGGAAGACGACGCCGGCGTCGCGCATCGCGGTCAGGCGGCGGTCGAGGATCGCCTTCTCCAGCTTGAAGGCGGGAATGCCGTAGCGCAGGAGGCCCCCTAGGGCGTCGGCCCGTTCGAAGACGGTGACGGCGTGGCCGACGCTGCGCAACTGCGCCGCCGCCGCGAGTCCCGCCGGACCCGACCCGACGACCGCGCCCCGTCGCCCGCTCTCGGTCCTCGGTAGGGGCTGGCCGGCCAGGCCGCGGGCGAAGGCGTGCTCGGCGACCTCGTATTCGACGCGCTCGATCGTTACCGGCTCGCTGCCCACGGCGAGGACGCAGGCCGATTCGCACGGCGCCGGACACAGGCGCCCCGTGAACTCCGGGAAGTTGTTCGTGGCGAACAGCTGGGCCGCGGCCGATTGCCAGCTCTCGCGATAGACGCCGTCGTTGAAGGCGGGGATCCGATTGCCCAAGGGGCATCCTTGCGTGCAGAACGGGATCCCGCAGTCCATGCATCGCGACGCCTGCTCAATGATCTGTTGATCGCTTTGGGACTCGTACACCTCTCGCCAGTCACGCAGCCGGACCGACACGGGGCGATAGGTCGGACCTCGGCGCGGGAACTCCAGGAATCCGGTGGGCTTACCCATTTCGAAGCTCGTCGCGGGCCCGCTGGTACTCCGACGTCTCGATGCGCACGAAGGCCATGCGCGCCGTACGCCAGTCCTCGAGCAGGGTCGTCGCGATCGGCGACCCGGTCTCGGCGACGTAGCGCACGAGGATGGACCGAACGGTCGCGTCGTCCTCGTACTCGAGCGGGTCGACCTCGTACACGCCAGCGCTCAGGACGTCGTAGACCAGGTGATCGGGGTCGTAGAGATAGAGGGTCCCGCCCGACATGCCCGCCGCGACGTTTCGCCCTACCGGACCGAGGATGATCACGACGCCTCCGGTCATGTACTCGCAGGCGTGATCGCCGGTCCCTTCGACGACGATCGTGGCGCCCGAATTGCGAACGGCGCAGCGCTCCCCGACCACACCGCTCAGGTAGAGCTCGCCGGCGGTGGCGCCGTAACCAATCACGTTCCCGGCGATGATGTTACGTTCGCGCTCGAACGGCGAGTCGGTCGGCGGCACGACGATGATCCGGCCGCCGGAGAGCCCCTTGCCGACGTAGTCGTTGCAGTCCCCAGCGAGCCGGATAGTCACGCCCGACGGTACGAAGGCGCCGAGACTCTGGCCGGCGGACCCTTCTAGGTGCAAGGTGACGGCGTCGTCGCAGAGCGTCCGCTCACCGAGCAGGCGCGTGATGGCGCTACCCGTCAGCGTGCCGACGGCGCGATTGACGTTATCGATCCGGCCGCGGTACTCGTAGCGCTCGCCTCTCTCGACCGCAGCGATCGCCGCATCGAGGTACTGCCAATCGAGGGCACTGGACAGTCCGTGGTCCTGGTCACGCCGATGTCGTCGTTGATCCTCGGGCACGGTCGCGAGCAACGCACGCAGGTCGATCCCGGACTCGGTCGTGGCATCGGTATCGACCACGAGATGGGTCGTATCGCCGACGAGTTCGTCCATCGACCGTAATCCGAGCACACTGAGGTACTCACGCACCTCGGTGGCGATGTACTGGAAGAAGTTCTCCACGAACTCCGGACGTCCGTTGAACCGGGCCCGCAGAAGGGGGTTCTGCGTGGCAATCCCCACGGGACACGTGTCGAGGTGGCAGACGCGCATCATGACGCACCCCGACACGACGAGGGGTGCGGTGGCGAAACCGAACTCCTCGGCCCCCAGCATGGCCGCGATCACGACGTCCCGGCCGGTCTTGAGCTGGCCGTCCACCTGCAGGACGACCCGACTACGCAACCCGTTGGCGGCCAGGGTCTGGTGGGTCTCGCTGAGACCGAGCTCCCACGGCGTTCCGGCGTGCTTGAGCGAGGTCAATGGCGCCGCCCCGGTGCCGCCGTCGTGGCCCGAGATCAAGATCACGTCGGCGTGCGCCTTGGCGACGCCCGCGGCGATCGTCCCGACCCCCTGCTCGCTGACCAGCTTGACGTGGATCCGAGCCGCATCGTTCGCGTTCTTGAGGTCGTAGATCAGTTGCTTCAGGTCCTCGATCGAGTAGATGTCGTGGTGCGGTGGCGGGGAGATCAGCCCAACCCCCGGCGTCGAGTGGCGGGTGGCGGCAATCCAGGGGTAGACCTTGGTTCCCGGGAGCTGGCCGCCTTCGCCCGGCTTTGCGCCCTGGGCCATCTTGATCTGCAGGTCGTCAGCGTTCACCAGATATCGGCTGGTGACGCCGAATCGGCCCGAGGCGACCTGCTTGATCGCCGACCGTCGATTCTGGTCCGGGTCGCTCGTTTCGAAGCGGCTCTCGTCCTCACCCCCCTCCCCGGTGTTGGACTTTCCCCCGATCCGGTTCATAGCGATGGCGAGCGTGGTGTGGGCCTCTTCGCTGATCGATCCGTACGACATCGCGCCGGTCGAGAACCGCCTGATGATCGACGAGACGTCTTCAACCTGCTCGATCGGCGTGGGTTCGGGTGCCGGTTCGAAGTCGAGCATCGACCGTAGCGTCATGCGACCACGGACCTGGTCGTCGACGAGGGCGGTGTACTGCTTGAAGATGTCGTAGCGACCCTCCCGGGTGGCGTGCTGCAGCTTCTGGACGGTGCGTGGGTTGAAGAGGTGGAGTTCGCCGTCGCGGCGCCACTGATACTCCCCGGCGTTGGGGAGCGTCTCGACGCTGGTCGCGCTCTCGTAGGCCGCGGCGTGCCAGGTCAGCACGTCTCGGGCGAGACGGTCGAGGCCCGCTCCGCCGATCCGAGAGTGAAAGCCGGGGAAGTATCGTTCCAGCAGATCCTCGTCGAGGCCCACGGCTTCGAACAGCTGGGAGCCGACGTAGCTGGCGACGGTGCTGACGCCCATCTTGGACATCACCTTCACGAGCCCCTTGGTGAGCGCCTTCGCGTACTGGTATCGGGCGTCGAAGGCGGTGCGCCGATCGATCTCACCCTGGTCCACGAGAGCGTCGATCGACTCGTAGGCCAGGTAGGGGCAGACGGCGGACGCCCCGAAGCCGACGAGCAGGGCCACGTGATGGACTTCGCGGACGTCACCGGCCTCCACGATGAGTGCCGCTCGCGTGCGCAGGTGCTCGTTCACCAACCGGTGGTGGACCGCGGAGACGAGCAGCAGGCTGGGGATCGACGCGTGCGTCGCGCTCGTGTTGCGGTCCGAGAGGATCACGAGGTTCGCCCCGGCGCGAACGAGCCCGACCGTCTCGTCGGCCAGCTGGTCGACAGCGGCGGCCAGCCGCTGGCCGGGACCGCCGGGCCCGTCCACCTCAAAGAGGCCGTCGAGGACGACCGGATGGAATCCGGCGACGCGCTCGTTCTCATCCACGTAGCGCAGCTTCGCGAGGTCTTCGAAGCTCAGCACCGGCGACGGCAAGACGATCTGGTGACAGTGCGATGGTGTCTCGGCCAGTAGGTTCTCCTCCCCGCCGAGTGAGACTCGCGTGGACGTCACGAGCTCTTCGCGAATCGCGTCGAGTGGTGGATTGGTGACCTGGGCGAAGAGTTGGCTGAAGTAGTCGAAGATGGAACGCGGCTTCGCGGAGAGGACCGGTAGGGCGCTGTCGGATCCCATCGAGCCGAGCGGCTCCTCCCCGACCTGACCCATGTGACGGACGATCAGGCGCAGGTCTTCCTCGCCGTAGCCGAAGTTGCGCTGTCGTTGACGGACCGAGGCGTAGCTCGGGAGCAGCATCGGACGCGGATCGAGGTCTTCGAGCGTGACCTGCTCCTGATCAAGCCACTGTCCGTAGGGGGCTCGGCCGGCGAGCTCGCGCTTGACCTCGTCGTCGTGGACGATTCGCCCCTTCTCGAGGTCGACCAAGAAGACCTTGCCGGGTTGCAGGCGTCCCTTGGCGATTACCGAGCGCGACTCGATCGGCAACACGCCGACCTCACTGGCGAAGATCACGCGGTCGTCGTCGGTCACCCAGTACCGCGCCGGTCGTAAGCCGTTGCGGTCCAAGACCGCCCCGACCACGTTGCCGTCGCAGAAGGTGATGGAGGCTGGTCCGTCCCATGGCTCCATGAGCGCCGCGTGGTACCGGTAGAAGTCACGGCGTTCGGGGTCCATGGCCGTGGAGCGCTCCCAGGCCTCAGGGATCATCATGAGCACCGCGTGGGGCAACGATCGACCAGCGCGAACCAGCAGCTCAACGACTTCGTCGAAGCTCGCCGAGTCGCTCATCGACTCGGTGATGATGGGGGTCAGCTCCGAGAGCGCGACGGGCAGCGTGTCGGTGGTGAGCGTGGATTCCCTGGCGGTGATCCAGTTCCGGTTGCCCCGGATGGTGTTGATCTCGCCGGTGTGGGCGATGAAGGGAAAGGGCTGTGCGAGTTCCCAGCGCGGCAGCGTGTTGGTCGAGAAACGGCTGTGCACGAGGGCCACCGCCGAAGCAAGAAGCGGATCGGAGAGATCGGCGAAGTAGCGACGCAACTGTGGTGCCGTGAGCATGCCCTTGTAGATGAGCACGGACGCGGAGCACGACGCCGCGTAGGCGTTGGTCGCGTGTTCCACTAATCGGCGCAAGCAGAACAGCGCCGCTTCGAGGTCGGTGGCCGGCTGCGTCTCTGCTCTGGCGAAGAGTTGCATGACGAAACGCGGCTCGCTCGACGCCGATGTCTCGCCGAGGATCGACGAGTCCACCGGCACGTCGCGCCAACCGACGCTCACCAGTCCCACGCTCGCGGCAGTGCCCTCGGCGACGGATCGCAGGACGTCGAGCACCGTGGTGCGGTCGACCATCCAGTGGGCGACACCGTACTGACCCGGTGGGGGCACGTCGGCGAACCAGTTGCGAACTGCCGCGTCGGGCATTTGGAGCAGCACCCCGGCGCCGTCGCCAGAGTCGGGGTCGGCGCCGGTCCCGCCGCGGTGCTCGAGGTTTTCGAGGATGGTCAGGGCGTCGAGCACGGTCCGGTGGGTTCTCGACCCCGTCAGGTCGGCGACGATCCCGACGCCGCAGGCGTCGTGTTCGAAGGAGGGATCGTAGAGGGTTCTGTCCATGGCGTCACCGGTGCGGGGCAACGCTGACCCGTCGCCACTATAACGAAGTTCCGCCGCTGGTTCGCGACGTACGCTGGGTCCATGAGCAGTGACCACCGGTCAGTCATCGTCGTCGGGGCGGGGATCATTGGCCTCACCACCGCGTTCCGCTTCGCCCAACGCGGGTACCGTGTCACGCTCTTCGACCCGGAGCCGGCGATGGGTGCGACCCACGCAGCAGCGGGAATGATCGCCCCAACGGCCGAGATCGCTCCCGGTGAGGAGGAGAACTATCGGTATCAGCTAGGGGCGTTGATCGCTTGGCGCGCACTAGCGGCCGAACTGGCCGCTCTCACCGGACGTGAGCTCACCATCGTCCAGACGGGTACGTTGGTCGTTGGGTGGGACACCAGTGACCGGCGCATGATCGACCAGTTCCGCTCGGTAGCCGATCAGTTCGGCGCCCCACTGCGGCCCGTGTCGCGCGACAGCGAACCCGAGATGTTTCGAGGCGTCACCTCCAGAATCCGCGAGGGCGTGTTCATGGGTGACGACGGGTGGCTCGACCCCGATGACGCCGTCGCCCAATTGATCGCGGCGAACGACCAGCTTGGCGTACGGGTAGTGCGCGAAAGGGTGATGTCCGCTGAGACTCGGTCGGACGGAGTGGCCGTGAACACCGAGTCCGGGGAGACCCGAGCTGACCTCGGTATCGTCGCTACCGGCGCCTCCGGTCTTCCAGCGGGGCTGAGCGAGCCGACGTCCGTGAGCGTGCGTCCGGTGCGAGGTGTGACGGTGCGGGTGCAGAGCCTCGACCGGAGCGACGCGCCAACGGTCCGAGCTTTCGTCCGTGGACGCGCCTTCTACCTGGTCAGCCGGCCCGGTGGTTACTGCGTGCTGGGTGCGACCGCCGAGGAGAAATCACAGCCATTAGTCGAGGTAGGCGAGTTGCAGCGTCTGTTGCGCGACGCCCTGGACATCGTCCCGGAGCTCGAAGCCGCTCCCCTCCTCGAAGTCCGCAATGGGTTGCGACCAGCGACCTCCGATCTGCGACCGTTCTTCGTGAGCCTCGCGGAGACTGGTTGGTCGTGGTCCTCGGGTCACTATCGCCACGGCGTCACCCTGGCCCCCCTGGCGGCCGATGACGCCTTTGACGCCGTGGTAGCCCGGTGATCACCGTGAACGGTGTACAACGGGAGTGGAACGGGGCGTCGGTGCGCTCGTTGCTCGATGACCTCGCCATCGACGGCCGGGGCGTCGCAGTTGCGCTGAACGGTGAGATCATCAGCCGGCGATCGTGGGGCGCCACCTCCATCGACGACGGTTGCGTCGTCGAGGTCGTGACGGCGATGGCGGGTGGATAGGAGTGACGATGGCGAAAGATGAACTGATCAACGCCCTGGACGTTCGGATTCTCGAGGCGATTCGCGCCAAGGCAACCGGTGAGACCATCGTGTTCCTCTGCGAGGCGCGGGCGTGGTTGACCAATCCCGACCAACCCCATGGCGCACATCGACCATCGGCGTGACCACGGTCAACGGCTATCATGGAACGCTCACGGGCTGTGGCTTAGTTTGGTCTAGAGCGCTCGGCTGGGGGCCGAGAGATCGGGAGTTCAAATCTCCCCAGCCCGACCAGGGATGCTTCAATGGTTCCCCTCGACGTCGGGTGTACGTCGGCCCGCAGCGGGCTTCGGCCAACGTGCCAGGTGGTCTCGGCTTGAAGCGTTGATCCTTGCGCCTCACCACGGTGGGCGACTGCTCACTGAGCGCTGCTCCCCTACTCGGCTCGGCCGGGATCGCGCTGCAGACGCCCGCCGGAGCAACGGATGAAGGCGGCCGCCGCGCCCTCACGACGGCGATCGAGGACAGGTACTTGGATCGGAGATGTCGCGGTCAGCCTGGTTCCACCGAGCGAAGCGAGGGTGGTTCCGCAACGCGTGCGACGCGACGCGTCCACCCCTCGAGTAGATCAATCACCGTGGCGGGGACCCATTTCCCTTCTGAGGTTCTCCACGGTCGCCTCGACCGGGGTGTGACGAATCACTCGGAAGGGTTGGAGTAGTGCCAGCTCCCTCTCCATCTCGTCGACGTCACTCTTGTCCGCGATGAGGAAGAGCGCTGAGGTGTCGGGCGTAAGTACTGACTTCACCTCATCGACGAATCGCTCCTCGACTCCCGAACGTTTCATCGCTTCACCGATCAGGGCTCCGCCTCCGGCGGCGCCAAGCCATCCACCTAAGAACCACGCCGGTGGAAACCACCAGAACAACCGGAGCCCGAGAAGGTTGCCGTAGAACGCGTCGCGCAACGCCGAACACTGCGGCGTGTGAAGGGTTCGCGGCGTTGTTCGGGTCGAGTCGAGGTGAGCGGGCGGCTCGACCCATCGACAGAGCAGCGACGTCCCTCGTTGGAGCGGTTCGCGTCGAAAGCCCATCAGATCACGGCTTGAGTGTCGACTCACTCTGCGCGATTATGCAGTTCGCCGAGACCCTCGATGGTGGTCACGACCTCGTCGCCGCTGCGTAGGAAGACCGGTGGCCGTTGTCCCTGTCCGACACCGGCCGGGCTCCCGGTGAAGACGAGGTCGCCGGGACGCAGTTCGCACACCCGCGAGACGTAGGCCACGATCTCCGCCACGCTGAAGACCATGTCGCGGGTTGAGGCGTCCTGGTAGGTAGCGCCGTTGACGGCGCATTGGATCGCGAGGTCGTTCGGATCGCCCACGACATCCGCGGTCGTGATCCACGGACCGACGGGAGAGAAGTTCCGATACGATTTGCCGAGGCTGAACTGTGGCGGCGACGCCGCCATCTGCAGTTCTCGGTCGCTCAGATCCTGGCCCACGCAGTACCCAGCGATGGCGGATAGGGCGTCCTCTTCGTCGAGGTCTCGTCCGCCCCGCCCCACGACAACGACCAACTCCGCTTCCCAATCGGTTCGCGATGACGGCAACGGGAACGTCGCGTTGGCTCCGGCCAGACTCGAGGCGAACTTCGCGAAGATCATCGGTTGCGCCGCAGGGGTGAGCCCCATCTCCGCCGCGTGGGTCCGATAGTTGAGGCCGACGGCGAAGACCTGACTGGGCGACGTCACGACCGGACCGAGGGCGCTGCTTCGTGCGACCTCACGAGCGTCGATGGTGGAGGTGAACGCGGGGTTGGTGGCGTCCAACCACCGGCGAAGCTCATCGATGCGCCCGAGTAGCTCGTCGGTCCTCGATGGGAAACGCCCGTGAGAGGCTCGCTCGACATCGATGACCCCCTCCTCACGCACGATGACGGCGCGGTGGTCCAGGTTCGAGATGCGCACGACTCTCCTCGGTCAGGGCCCAATTTCGTTCGAAGTAGTCTATCGACGCACCGACGCCTCGAGATTCGAGCGCTAGAGGGGCCGGTAGATTGGACGAGTCCCCGAAGTCAAGGAAGTCACGTGTCGAGGCTCTTCACGCCGATAGAAGTTCGAGATCTCTCCATCAAAAACCGAGCGTGGGTGAGTCCGATGTGTCAATACTCTGCCTCCGACGGCGTCGTCGGTGCGTGGCACCGGGTCCACCTCGGAGCCTTCGCGACCGGGGGCGCCGGTCTCATCATGGCGGAGGCGACTGGCGTCGTTCCTGACGGTCGTATCTCGGTCTACTGTCCCGGTCTGTGGAACGATCAACAGGTCGACGCGTGGCGAGACGTCGTCCAGTTCGCCCACGACCAAGGGGCGGTCATCGGAATCCAGCTGTCGCACTCGGGACGCAAGGGCTCTACCCTCGCGCCGTGGGATGACCATCTGACGGCCTCACCAGGTGAGGGAGGTTGGCAGACCGTCGCACCGAGCGCGGAGGCCTTCGCGGGTTACCCCACGCCACGGGCGATGTCGATCGCCGAGATCGGCGCGATGGTCGCGTCGTTCGCCGACGCCGCTTCGCGCGCCGTGTCCGCCGGTTTCGACGCGGTCGAGTTGCACGCGGCTCACGGGTACCTGCTCCATCAATTCCTCTCACCGCTGTCGAATCGTCGCTCCGACGCGTACGGCGGGCCCTTCGAGAATCGGATACGGTTCCTCGTTGAGGTGGTCGACGCCGTCCGCAGTCGCATCGGTGACGCCCCGTTGTTCGTCCGCCTCTCGGCTACCGACTGGACCCCAGGGGGGTGGGACCTCGAACAGTCGACGTTGCTCGCCACGGCCCTTCGGGAACACGGCGTCGACCTGCTTGACGTCTCGTCAGGGGGCAACGTGGCTGGGGCCGCGATCCCGTTGGCGTCGGGCTACCAAGTTCCGTTTGCCGAAACGATCCGGCGGGAGACGGGTATGGTCACCTCTGCGGTCGGACTCATCACCGAGCCGCAGCAGGCGGAGGACATCCTCCGCGAGCAGCGCGCCGACGCCGTGATGATGGCCCGTGCCTACTTGCGCAATCCCCGTTGGGCGCTGAACGCGGCTGAGGCCCTCGGCGACGTCATCGGCTGGCCACAACAGTTCGACCGGGCGCGAACCGTGCGCGCGGTCTAGGCGGTGTCGCGTCGTCGGAATGTCCGTCGGTAGACTCGAACCGAGAGGCTGGTTTGGACACTGGCGTTCGCCCGGAAACTGGGCGAAAGAGGCAGTTCACAGAGAGGGTGATTCCAACCGCTGGTTGGGAACGTCATGGACAAGAAGAGTCCTTCCGTCCTTCGTCATCTCGCCGACGTACAACCGGAGTTGTGGTGGCTCGACTCGGACCCCCTTGAGCCGGCGTCGCATTCGGCACTCATCGGGGAGGTCGGTACCGACCTCTGCGTCGTGGGGGCCGGGTACACCGGGCTCTGGACCGCGCTGCTGGCGAAGGAGCGCGATCCAGAGCGGCACGTGGTCGTCGTCGAGCAGTACGAGACCGGCGCCGGCGCGTCAGGGCGAAACGGAGGTTTCTGCTCGGCGTCGCTGACGCACGGGTTCAACAACGGCATGCGACGTTTCGCCGATGAGATGCCGGTCATCGAACGACTCGGTCGCGAGAACCTCAACGAGATCGAGGCGACGATACGGCGCTACGGCATCGAATGCGACTTCGAACGCACCGGCGAGTTGCGCGTCGCTCTGGCGCCGTGGCAACTGGAGGACATGATCGACGAGGCACGGCTACGCAACGAGATGGGCGATCACGTGCTGGTGCTGTCCAAGGAGGAGGTGCAGGCGCGCGTCAACTCGCCGAGTTACTTCGGTGGAATCTTCGACCCCGACGGTACAGCGCTCGTCGACCCCGCTCGCTTGGTGTGGGGGCTCGAACGGGCTTGCCTGTCGCTGGGGGTGACCATCTACGAGAACTCCAAGGTGGAGTGGCTCGAGGACGTCGACGACGCAGTCCGTGTCCACACGCCCTACGGCGCGGTCACGGCGGCCCACGTGGCGCTCGCGACCAACGTGTTCCCTTCGCTCTTACGCAGCGTGCGCAAGTACGTGGTGCCCGTCTACGACTATCAGCTCGTCACCGAGCCTCTCACCGATGAACAGATGGCGAGCGTCGGTTGGGCCGGTCGCGAAGGCGTGGCCGACGCGGGCAACCAGTTCCACTACTACCGTCTGACGAACGACCGGTCGATCGTCTGGGGTGGTTACGACGCGATCTATAACTTCCGTGGCCGGGTGCGGCGGGAGTACGAGTTCAACGCCGAGACCTACGCCACACTGGCGAGTCACTTCCTCGAGACCTTTCCCCAGTTGCGTGACGTCAAGTTCACCCACGCGTGGGGCGGAGCGATCGACACCTGCACACGCTTCTCACCGTTCTGGGGCACGGCGATGGATGGCAAGGTCGCCTACGTGCTGGGGTACACCGGCCTTGGCGTAGGGTCGACCCGCTTCGGGGCCGCGGCGATGCTCGATCTGCTCGACGGACTGGACACGGAGCGCACGGGCCTGACGATGGTGCGAAAGAAGCCGCTCCCGTTTCCACCCGAACCGTTCAAGTGGCTGTTCATCCGCCTCACCCAAGCGTCGCTCAAGCGGGCGGACCAGCGCGACGGTCACCGCAACGTGTGGTTGAAGATGATGGACCTCTTCGGCATCGGCTTCGACTCGTGACACTCGGACCCCCCGGGGGTGCCCCCGGGGGGTGCGTGTGAGCGAACGTCCCTACTCGTCCGCCGCGGTCTCGGTCTGCATCAGCCCCGCGATCATGTTGACCACGGTGGGGTCGGTCAGCGTCGTGACGTCCCCGAGGGAGCGGTTCTCCGCCACATCTCGCAGCAGTCGCCGCATGATCTTTCCCGAACGGGTCTTGGGCAGGTCTGGCGTCAGGATGATCTGACGGGGCTTGGCGATCGGACTGATGACCTTGGCCACGTGAAGGCGCAACTCCTCGATGACCGCGGACTGGTCCTTTGTGGCGTCCTCCGCTGACAGTTTGAGGGTCACGAACGCCACGATCGCCTGGCCGGTTGTGTCGTCCGATGCGCCGACGACGGCCGCTTCGGCCACGGCCGGGTGCCCCACCAGTGCGTGCTCCACCTCTGTGGTGGACAACCGGTGACCCGAGATGTTCATCACGTCGTCGATCCGTCCGAGCAACCAGAGGTCACCGTCCTCGTCACGCTTGGCACCGTCACCGGCGAAGTATTTTCCGGGGAATCGCTCCCAGTACGTCGCCTTGAACCGCTCCGGGTCCCCGTAGATGCCTCGCGTCATCGACGGCCACGGCGCCGTGATCACGAGGTATCCGCCCTCGCCATTGCCGACGGAATTGCCCTCGTTGTCGACGACGTCGGCGCTGATCCCGGGGAACGGCGTCATCGCGGCGCCCGGCTTGGTGGTGGTGATGCCGGGCAGCGGGGTGATCATGATCGCCCCCGTCTCGGTCTGCCACCACGTGTCGACGATCGGGCACCGGTTCCCACCGACGTGCTCGCGGTACCACATCCACGCTTCGGGGTTGATGGGCTCGCCCACCGTGCCGAGCAGCCGCAGGCTGCTGAGGTCGCGACCCTTGGGCTGCTCGTCTCCCCACTTCATCAACGTGCGAATCGTGGTCGGCGCGGTGTAGAGCACCGTGGCCTTGAACTCCTCGACGATGCGCCACCAGCGGTCCCGTCCACCGGAGTCGGGCAGTCCTTCGTACATGATCTGGGTGACGCCGTTGGCGAGCGGTCCGTAGACGATGTAGCTGTGTCCGGTAATCCATCCGATGTCGGCCGCCGTCCACAGGACGTCGGTGTCCGGCTTGATGTCGAAGATGTAGTCGTACGTCGTCGCGCACTGGGTCAGATAGCCACCGGTCGTGTGGTAGATGCCCTTGGGCTTCGCCGTCGTTCCCGACGTGTACATGATCAGTAAGGTCTGTTCGGCCGGGAAGTACTCCGGCGTGTGCTGCTCGCTCTGGCGCGTAACGACGTCGTGCCACCAGTAGTCGCGCCCGTCGACCCAGTGGACGTCGCCCCCGGTACGGCGCACGACGAGCACGGCCTTGACGTTCGGACAACTCTGCAGCGCCTCGTCGACGGCGGGCTTCAGTGGACTCGGCACGCCGCGGCGGAATGCACCGTCGGCGGTGACGACGAACTGGCAGTCCGAGTCGAGGATGCGGCTGGAGAGGGCGTCCGCCGAGAAACCGGCGAAGACCACCGAGTGAATCGCTCCGAGCCGGGCGATCGCAAGCATCGCGACGACGGCTTCGGGGATCATGGGCATGTAGATCGCTACCCGATCGCCCTTCTTCACTCCCAACTCGGTCAGTGCGTTCGCCGTCTGGCACACCATCGTCAGCAGCTCTGCGTACGTGATGGTGCGCGACTCGCCGTCGATGTCCGCGACCCAGTGGTACGCCACCTTGTCGCCCTTTCCGGCCGCGACGTGGCGGTCGACGCAGTTCACGCTCGCGTTGAGCGTCCCGTCGCTAAACCACTTGGCGAACGGGAGGTCCCACTCGAGGGTTGAGGTGGGCGCCTTCTCCCACGTCAGTCGGTCGGCTTGCTTCCGCCACCAGGCGACGGGGTCGGCGTTGGCCTCGTCGTAGATCGACGGCTTGGCGTTAGCGGTAGCAACGAACGCGGCGCTCGGGGCGAAAGCCCGCTTCTCGTCCAGCCACGCTTCCAACTTTGCTTCAGTCATAGTTCCCCCAGGGAGTCGTTATCACGTTGAAAAGACACTTCGTTCGCTTCTTAGATGTTCGGCACTACCCAGGCGAGAGTATCCCCCGCCCCCCCACAATGCCAACAGCGCCCGAACCAAAGTGGCCGGGCGCTGTTGGCGGTTGGGTCCGGTGGCAAGCCACCAGTGACTCGTACCTTAGCCGCGCGGACCGACCGGAAGTACGACCTTCTTGAAAGTGTCGTTGATGACACCCGCCGCCGACGCGTACCACGCCAGCACCGCGGTGAGCAGGCCAAGCCAGCCACCGACTTTCACCATGCTCGCGTGTCCCGCGCCCCAGTTGCCGATCGTGAGGAACACGAACGTCGCCGTCAGCACAAGGAAGACCAGGAACAGAATCGTGTTGATCTTGGTCGACGCAATCAGCATGTACGCGGTGAAGATCGTCCAACCCAGGAGAAACACTCCAACGGACGGACCAGGGAACGCCTTTTGGAAATTCACCAACGCATACAGCGAAATCCAGAACGCACCGTATGACGTGAAGGCCAGCGCACCAAACGTATTCTTTCGCATGAACTCCCACATACCAGCAAGTAGTTGAGCGAATCCTCCGTAGACCAAAGCTAGGGAGAGCGCCGCTGCGACTCCCGCACCATGCCACAGGTTGGCGTTAGCGCTGCTCAGACAGAACGTCGTCATCGCGAACGCCGCAAGCCCCAACGGACCCGGATCAGCTACCTTGTGTTCGTCTGCCATGAATTTACCCCCAATATGGTTTCACAACGAACCGTAACCTTTGACGGTTCATTACCGATTAAACACCAGCCGGTCCACCATGCACGGCTTTGTCGCGGCGAACTACGTGAACTATTTCACGTACGTTCGGCCTGGTCACCGATATTCTCTAGGGACTAAAGTCCCAGCGACGGGAATATCGCTGGGGTTTCGACGCTCAGTCGAGCGCCCGGCGAAACACTGAGACAAAACGTTCGATCTCCGCAGTCCCGGCGCCGCCGAGAATCTGTTGCACGAGGGCCGAACCGACGATGACCCCGTCGCTCAGGCCAGCTGCCTCGGCGGCTTGCTCGGGCGTCGAAATGCCGATGCCGACGTAGGTGGCCGTGTCGGTCGCCGACCGCACGGTCCCGACCACCCGGGCGGCGTCGCCGACGTCGCTGGCGCGGCCGGTGACGGCCATGCGGGCCGCGGCGTACACGAAGCCCTGTGATGCTCGGCTGAGACGAACGACGCGCTCCGGTGGGGTCGAGGGCGCCACCATGAGAATCGTGGCCACGTCGGCGGCCGAGGCCGCGTGGCGCCAGGGCGCGGACTCTTCGAGCGCGAGGTCCGGGACGATCACTCCGGCGACGCCGCTATCGGAGAGCAGCGTGGCCGCCCGCTCGAGACCGAAGTGGTGCAGAATGTTGAAGTACGTCATCACGACGACGGGGACTTCGAAGTTCGACTGATCGATTTCGTAGCAGATCGATTCCAGCGTCGCGCCCCAGCCGAGGGCGCGCATCGCCGCCTCTTGAATCACCGGCCCGTCCATCATCGGATCGGAGAACGGGACGCCGATCTCCACCACGTCGGCGCCGGCCAGGATCGCCGCGTGGACGTGCTGGGTCCACGCCGTCGTCAGTCCACCGACGAAGTAGGGCACGAGGGCCCGTCGCGTCATTCGTAGATCGCGAAGGCGTTGATCGAGACCGGTCACGGCTCACCGCGCAAGATACTGCGTACCTGAGCGACGTCCTTGTCTCCACGACCCGAGAGGTTCACGAGGACCGTCGAACCGCGGGGAATGTCGTGTCCGGCAGCGGCGCTGAGCCAGGCGATCGCGTGGGCCGTCTCGAGCGCGGGAATGATCCCCTCGAGCTCGCTGAGGAGCCGGAGCGCATCGATGACGTCGTCGTCACCCACCGCCACGTAACGAGCTCGTCCGAGCTCGGCCAAGTAGGCGTGCTCCGGTCCGATGCCCGGGTAGTCCAAGCCGGCTGAGATCGAGTGGGCCTCTTCGATCTGTCCGTGATCGTCTTGGAGCAGCAACGAGCGCATGCCGTGCAGAACACCCGGAGAGCCCAGGCCAACGGCCGAACCACCGGCGGCCTCGACGCCGACGAGCTCGGCCGTGCTGTCGACGAAACCGGCGAAGACCCCAGCGGCGTTCGATCCCCCACCGACGCACGCCAGGACGTAGTCCGGCGTGCCGCCGCCGCGCTCGTCGAGCTGACGCGCGGCCTCCTTTCCGATGACACTCTGGAACTCCCGGACCATCCACGGAAACGGATGGGGTCCCATGACCGAGCCAATGCAATAATGCGTGTCCTCGACGCAGGTGACCCACTCGCGCAGCGCTTCGTTCACCGCGTCCTTGAGGGTGCGGCTGCCCGACGTCACGGGGACGACGGTCGAACCGAGCAGCTCCATGCGAAAGACGTTGAGAGCCTGTCGTACGGTGTCGACCTCACCCATGTACACCGTGCACTCGAGTCCGAGGCGCGCGGCGGCGGTGGCCGTGGCGACCCCGTGTTGACCGGCGCCGGTCTCGGCGATGACGCGACGCTTTCCCATCCGCTTGGTCAACAGCGCCTGTCCGACGACGTTATTGATCTTGTGGCTGCCTGTGTGCGCGAGGTCCTCTCGCTTCGCGTAGACCTCGACGCCGAGGTGATGGGAAAGCCGTCTCAGGTACGTCACCGGCGTCGGGCGCCCGCCGAACTCGCGCAACGTCGCGTGAAACTCCGCGACGAACGTCGGATCGGCCCAGGCGTCGCGAAAGGCGACGTCGAGTTCGAGGCAGGCCGGCATCAGCGCCTCGGGGACGAAACGCCCGCCGAAGGCACCGAAGTGCCCGCCTTCGTCGGGTGGGGCCATGAACGGGAGGTGGTCGCTCACGGTCGCCCTTCGAAGGCGCGACGAGCCCGTTCGACGCAGGCCCTCACCGCGGCGACGTCCTTCACGCCGGGCGCCCGTTCGACACCGCTCACCACGTCGACACCCCAGACCCAGGGCCGTTCGATCACGTCGCTCACGTTGGACGACGTTAATCCCCCGGCGGCGATGAGGGGCCGGCTCCAGCCTCGCCGCTCGACGCCCTCCCACGAATGACTCACACCACTGCCTGGGGCGGGACCGTCGAGGAGGACCGCGTCCACGGCGCCGTCGTCGAAAGTCCAGAAGTCCGGCGCTGCGCTGGCCAGGGCGCGGATGACGAGGTAACCGCCATCGCGAAGCTCGTCGAGGAGCGACGCCGCCGGCGGGTCGTGCAGTTGGACAACGTCAGGCTGGACCTCGGCGACGGCGTCCAGGATGTCGGAGACCGTCTGAGCGCGCGTGACGAGCACGCTGAGCAGTTTGCCGCGCACCCGATCGGTGATGAGACGAGCCGTCGCCGTCGAGACGTGGCGCGGCGATTCCGCGACGATCACTCCGAGGGCGTCGGCGCCGGACGCGAGAACCAGGTCGGCGTCGCCGACGGTGGTGACCCCACAGATCTTCACGAACGAGCGTTGGGCGAAATCAGGCACGGGTCACCCTCGCAACGGCTGAGAGCAGCGCAACGAGATCGCCCGGGTTCGCACTGCGCACGAGGGCCTCACCGACGAGAACCGCGTCGAAGCCACCGTCAGCCACCCGCTCGACGTCGGCGACGGTACGGAGCCCGGATTCGGCGACCGCGACGACGGATCCGGGGATCCTCGCGCCCACCCGGGCGGCGCGACGGGGATCGACGTCGAAGGTGTACAGGTCTCGCTGGTTCACCCCGACGAGGGCCGCACCGACGTCGAGGGCCCGGTCGAGCTCCTCCTCGTCGTGTACTTCGACGAGTGCGTCGAGACCGCAACGGGTGGCCAGCTCGGAATAGCTCCGAAGCTGATCGTCGTCGAGCACCGAGACAATCAGGAGAACGGCCGCCGCTCCCATGTCGCGCGCGTCGAGAACGTCGTGCTCGCACACCGTGAAGTCCTTGCGCAGGATCGGCGCCTCGACCACGGCTCGCACCGCGCGGAGGTCGTCGGCCGAACCGTCGAAGTGGCGCTCGTCGGTCAACACGGAGATCGCGGCCGCTCCACCGTCGCGGTACGCACGGGCGAGCGCGACCGGATCGAGATCGACGTTGAGATCGCCCTTCGACGGTGAACGCCGCTTCACCTCGGCGATGACCTGGACGCTCGGCCGCCGCAGCGACCCGAGGAACGACGGCCCCTGGTACGGAGGCTCGTCCAGTCGCGAGCGCCAGTCGCGGCGGTCCGCGCGCGCCCGGGAGCGATGCCACGACACGATGTCGTCGAGGTACGTGTGCGCCATCGACGAATGTTACTGGGCGCTGGCGGATCTCACGACTAACGTGGCGCCATGTCTGAGCCCGTGGGAGCCCCGATGGACGCCAACCAGTTCACCGCCGACGTCCTCAACCCGCTCGTTCGGGGCGTCGACCTCGATCGCGACCGCGCCCGCGACGCACTCGGGGCGATCCTCGCCGGTCGCATCGAGGGCGTGTTGACCGCCAGCTTCCTCACCGCGCTGACGGCCAAGGGTGAGACCCCGTCTGAGATGACCGGCTTCGTCGACGCGATGGTCGCGGCGGCGAATACCTTCTCCCTCGACGTCGACGCGATCGACATCGTGGGGACCGGCGGTGACCAGCTCCACACCGTCAACATCTCCACGATGGCGTCGCTGGCCGTCGCCGGCTGCGGGGTACCCGTCGCCAAGCACGGTAACCGTGCGGCGTCCTCGTCGGTCGGATCGGCCGACGTCCTCGAAGCCCTCGGCGTGCGCCTGGACGTACCCGCTGAGCTGGTGCGGACCTGCGTCGACGAGGCCAACATCGGCTTCCTATTCGCGCCGACGTACCACCACGCCCTGGGCTATCTGACCCCCATTCGCCGCGCCCTGGGATTCCGCACGGTCTTCAACGTTCTGGGTCCGTTGGCGAACCCTGCGCTGGTGAAGCGTTCCCTGATCGGCGTGGCCCAGAGCCATCACCTCGAGTCGATGTCGGAGGTGCTCTACCAGCGCGGGATGGTCAAGGCCATGCTCGTCAACGCCGACGACGGGCTCGACGAGCTCTCGCTCGGCACGCCATCGACGGTGCACGTGATCACCTCGAGCGGGGTGCGGGTCGAGCGGCTCGACGCCGCCGGCGCCCTCGATCGTCACCATAGCGCCGCGTCGATTCGCGGGGGCGACGTGGAGCACAATGTCGAGGTCGTCCGCCGATTCCTCGACGGCGTCGTCGACCCCGTGTTCGACGTAGCGTGCGCCAACGCGGCGCTGGCACTCATGGTGGCCGACCGGGCGGGCTCACTCGTCGAGGGTTTCGATCTCGCAGCGGCGAGCGTCGTGTCGGGTCGCGCCGGTGAGGCACTGGAGCGACTCGTCACCGTGAGCAATAGCTAGAGGGCCCGCAACTCGCGCCGATAGCGGCGTGCGTTGGCCACGTACGTCTCGACGCCGTCGTTGATCGAGGCGACGTCGCTGGCGTCGGGTTTGATCGAGGCGGGCACGCCTACGGCCAGCGCTCGCTCCGGCACGTCGGTCCGGTTACGAACGACCGCTCCCGCCGCCACGGTCGCCCCGGTGCGGACCCGGACGTGGTGAAGGACGATCGAACCGCTGCCGATCAGGACGCCGTCGTCCACGACGCAGCCTTCCAGGTGTGCGATGTGACCCACGACGCAGTCTGAACCGATGACCGTGGGGTACTCGGCGACGGCGTGGACGACGGCCCCGTCCTGTATCGACGTCCGCTCACCCACCACGATGGTGCCGTAGTCGCCCCGCAGCACCGCGCCGGGCCACACCGAGGAGTCGGCACCGATTCGCACGTCACCGATTACCACGGCGTCGGGGTGGACGAAGGCCTCCGGGTGGATCGACGGGGTCCGATCACCAAGGGCGTAGACGGGCATGGGAACCTCCTAGTGGGCTAGCCACGAAACTAACTGATAGAGCCGCCACACCAGGTAGATGGCGGTCGCCACCACGAAGAACTTCCACCGAAGCGGAACCGGCTCACGGACCGGCTCCTCGACCGACTCGCCGCAGATCTCGCAAACGTCGCCGTCGACCGGACGGTCGCAGTTCTCACACCACTTCGCCATCAGTCCACGCGGACGCGAACTCGAAGTGGCGTCGAACCGAGTTCGAATCGCTCGCGAAGGGAACGCTCCACGTAGCGCAGGTACGTCGGCGCCAACCGACCCGCTACGAACAGTGTGAACGTCGGGGGCTCGGTCGCGCCCTGGACCGCGTAGCGGATCTTGCCCGTCGGTGACGGCTGCTTGATCTGCAGGTCGCGTATGGCGCGGTTGAGCGCACCGGTCGGGACCCGCTTGACGTAGTCGGCCGCCGACTCGTGCAGCGCCGGCAGGAGCCGGTGAACGCCCTTTCCGGAGGTAGCCGTCGTCTTGATCACTGGGGCGTCACCGAGGAAGGCGAGCTTGTCCCCCACCGTGGCCAGCACCGACGGTCGCTCCTCGGTGGCGACGAGCTCCCACTTGTTGAGTACCACGATGGCGGGACAGCCGGCGGCGGCGATGCGTTCGGCCAGCCGTTGGTCCTGACCGGTGGCGCCGACCGTGGCGTCGATGACTAGCACCGCGATATCGGCGCGATCGAGAGCGTCGAGACTGCGCAGCACGGCGTACGTCTCCAGACCAGCTTCGGTCTTCGCGCGCCGCCGCATGCCGGCGGTGTCGATGAATCGGATCCGGCCGTGGTCGGTCTCGACGACGGTGTCCACGGCGTCGCGGGTGGTGCCTGGCAGATCGTGCACGACCGATCGCTCCTCGCCGATGAGGTGGTTGAACAGGGTCGACTTGCCGACGTTCGGCCGTCCCACGATGGCGACGCGCAGCTCGTCGTCAACCACCTCCGGTTCCTGCGGCGCGACCTGGGCCGCACGCAGCGCGTCGGTCACGTGGTCCAGGAGGTCACCGGCACCTCGACCGTGCACGGCGCTGACGAAGTACGGGTCGCCCGCTCCCAGACTCAGAAACTCCCACGCCGCTGCCTCGTGAACCTCGTCGTCCACCTTGTTGACCACCAGCGTGACGGGCCGTCCGCTGCGCAGGGCCCACCGAGCGGCGCGCTGGTCCTCGTCGACGAGGCCCGTCGTCACGTCCACGACGAGCAAGACGTGGTCGGCGCTGGCGAGGGCCCGGTCCGCTTGCTCGGACACCTTGGCCTCGAGCGAGTCTCCTCGTTCGAGCCAACCGCCCGTGTCGACGAGGTCGAACTCGACGCCGCGCCACTCCACCGAGAAGGTCTTACGGTCTCGTGTGACGCCGCGCTGCTCCTCCACGACGGCGACCCGACGTCCCGCTAGCCGGTTCACCAGCGAGCTCTTGCCGACGTTGGGTCGGCCCACGATGACCACCTGCGCACGGCTCACGACGCCACCGTGACTGACCGCGCCACCCGCTCCAGGGTCGCGCGCAGGTCCTCGCCGGTGGTCGGCACGGTGACGACCGGCCGGGGCAGGTCGTCCACCTCCAGGCCGTCCAGGAATCGCCCTTCCGAGAGGCACACGTCGGGTAGAAGGAACGTCGCCTCCGCCGGCAGGTCCTGCAGCGTCCGCGAGAGGTCGCTGCCGGTGAGCAGGCCCGCGACCTTGATGTTGCCCCCGAAGTACCGGTTTGCGACCGCCTCGATACGAACGTCCTCGAAGCCGTGCGCGTCGAGCAGCCTCCGCAGCAGGGGCGCCGCGTACTCCCCGGTCAGCACGTACACCGGACCGGGTCGATCCGGAGCGGTCGACGCACCGCGACTGGCCCGATAGCCCCAAGCGGGAGCGCCGTCGACGGACTGGAAGAAGCCGCTTCCCAGCGTGGGCATCCGGGTGCGGCGTACGAAACTGCCGGTGAAGGCGGCGACCATGCCGATGCCGTTCTCCGCTTCGTCGAGACTCTCGTAGAACTGCTCCGACGGCGGGTCCGCCCCGGCGACGAGGTAGAACTCGTCACTCGCGTAGAACAGTGGTCGCCCCAACATCTCTCGAGCGAGCGAGCGGTATCGTTCAACGGTGACGATCACGTCGATGGCCTCGGCCGGGTGGTGGGGCCTCATCGTCTCCTCCATCGAGAAGTCGCTCACGCCGACCGGCACCAGCGCGACGGAGGCGACCTCGGGATACTGGGTGAGGATGTCCTGCATCGTCTGCTCCAGGTAGGCTCCGTCGTTGACGCCCGGACAGACGACGACCTGCACGTGGACGGCGATGCGCGCCCGTAGGAGTTCGCGCAGCCAGCGCAGGCTGGTGGCGCCACGGGGGTTGCGCAGCATCGACGCGCGCAGCTCGGGATCGGTGGTGTGGACGGAAACGTAAAGGGGCGACAGGCCCTCGTCGATGACCCGCTCGAGGTCGAACTCGGTGAAACGGGTCAGCGTCGTGTAGTTGCCGTACAGGAACGAGAGTCGAAAGTCGTCGTCCTTCACGTAGAGGGACCGGCGCATTCCCTTCGGCAGCTGATAGATGAAGCAGAACGAGCAGTGGTTGTCACAGGTCCGGATTCGGTCGAAGACGGCCGAGTCGATCGAGAGCCCGAGCGGTTGGCCCGGCTCCTTGCGTACGACGACCCGGCGCTGGAGGGCCTCGCCGGCCCGCTGGACGAGCAGCGACACCCTCGGGCCATCGACCAACTGCTGATACTCGATGATGTCCGTCGGGGTCCGGCCGTTGATCGCGATCAGCTCGTCCCCGACCATTAGGTCACTGGCTTCGGCGGGCGATTCGCGGGAAATCGAGGCGATTCGGACCGTAGACACCGGACCAGCCTACCGGGGCACCCTCGCCGCGAGCCCGACTCCTGACGAACCGGCCACGCGACGACTCACTAGGCTGTGCTCGTGCCGGTCGACCGCGTTGTGCTCGCCGCACCGCGAGGCTTCTGCGCGGGCGTCGAAAAGGCCATCAAGGCCCTGGACTGGATGACCCGGGTCTTCGAACCGCCGGTCTACTGCTACCACGAGATTGTCCACAACCGGTTCGTGGTCGACCACTTCCGATCGCTCGGCGTCGTGTTCGTCGACGACGTCGCCGATGTTCCCGCGGGCGCTCCGGTCATGCTGAGCGCCCACGGTTCGGCGCCGTCGGTGGTGCAAGCCGCCAAGCAAGCCGGCGGGACGGTCGTGGACGCCGTCTGCCCGCTGGTCACCAAGGTCCACCACGAGCTGAAGGTTCGGGCGCGCAAGGGCTACACCGTGCTCTACGTCGGCCACGAGGGTCACGAGGAAGCGCTCGGAACGATGGCGGTCGCCCCGGCTTCGGTGCACCTCATCCAATCGGTCGACGACCTCGACGCGCTCGGCGAGCTTGACGGCCCACTCGCCCTGCTCAGCCAGACGACGCTCAGCCTCGACGAGTGGCACGACGTTCGAGATACCGCCACGCGGCGGTTCCCCGATATCTGGATGCCCAACCGCAGTGACCTCTGTTTCGCCACCACCAACCGACAGGCCGCGCTGCGGGCGATCGCCGGCGGCGCCGACGCCGTGGTGGTCATTGGCTCCGCCAACTCATCGAACACGGCCGCCCTGGCCGAGGTGGCCCTGGCGGCGGGCTGTCCCCGGGTGGTTCGCGTCAACGACGCCGCGGACCTGCCCGACGACCTGGCGGGGACGGTGGCGGTGACCGCCGGAGCATCGGCGCCCGAGTCGATCGTGAACGAGGTCCTCGATGTCCTCGACCCCCGAGACGGTGTCGACGTGCGCTCCGAGACCGTCGAGGACGAGTACTTCCCACCGCCTCCCGAGTTGCGAGAGATACTCAGAGCGCTCGCGGCTCTCCTCGACGTGATCACGAGCGCACCGACGACGTCGGGCTTCGACGGCGAAGCGGACCGAGACTTCACCGCGGCGCAGGTGCTATCGCCCAGCGTCCGGTAGCCGGCGGTCGGACGACTCGACGGCGACCAGTGAGCGGCCGTTCGAGGACTAGTATTCCTGGGTGCCTGTCGCGACGGTCGGAGCCATCGTCTGGCGCGCCGAACGGACCAACTGAACGGTGACGGAGAAAGAGTAGAGATGGTCAAGCACGACCTCGAGAAGCGACGCCTCGCAACGTTGCGGACGTACGCGATCGATCAGGCGATGAGCCAGTTCGACCGGGACTACCCGGGTTTCACGCCCGAACCCATCGTCGCGTCGATCTGCGCCTACGAGGAGGAGGGCAACATCGGAGGCGTGCTCGACCAGATGCCGCCGACGATCCACGGCCGGGCCTACACGACCCTCGTCGTCGTCGACGGGGGCGATGACAAGACGGCGGCGATCGCCCGTTCCTACCCCGGCGTGAAGGTCATCGAGTTCCCCGTCAACCTCGGCCACGGGGTCGCGCTCCAGGTGACGTACCGATACTGCATCGACCACGGGGTGGACTACGTCGTCACCCTGGACGCCGACGGGCAGAACGACCCGGCCGAGATGCCCGACATCCTGGAGCCGCTGTTGTCCGACGAGGCCGACTTCGTCGTCGCGTCGCGGCGCCTCGGCGTCGACGAGACGACGGACCGCTTCCGAAAGACCGGTGTTCGCTTCTTCTCCTTCATCATGAATCGGATGACCGGAGCGAACCTCACCGATACCTCGACGGGCTACCGCGCTTTGCGGGTGACCATGTTGGCCGACGTGATCGGTCGGCTGAGTCAGGACCAGTACCAGACGGCGGAACTGCTCATCACGTGCCTCAAGCGGGGGTGGCGATCGGCGGAGGTGGCCACGGTGTGGCACCCGCGCCAGTCCGGCACGACGAAGAAGGGCGCCAACTGGCTCTTCGGACTTCGTTACACCCGAGTGGTCTTTGCGACCTGGTGGCGCGAGCGCTAACGCTGGTCCAGCGCTTGGTGGTACACCGCCTCGAGCCGGTCGCGTAGCTCCTCGGTCTTGGCGGCGATGACCGACCGCGGGACCCGTCCGACGGCCGTCGGTGCCTCGATGGGCTCGCCGACCACGACGCGGACCCTCGCGAAGTGCGGCAGCTTCGCGCCAGCCGGCATCGCCCGATCACTGCCGGCGATGCCCACGGGCACGACGGACGCGCCGGTGCGTGCCGCGACGAACATGGCCCCGTCACGCAGCGCGTCGACGCGACGACCCTCGCGTCGGGTCCCCTCGGGAAAGAGGATCAGGGCTTGACCCCGGCGAAGCACCTCCTCGGCGAGGTGCAGCGACTCGCGGTCGGCGGTGCCTCGCGCAACGGGGAAGGCGCCCACGTGGCGTAGCGCGGTGCCCAGCAGCGGTACGGGGAAGAGCTCCTGCTTGGCCATGAAGAAGACCTTGCGTGGCGAGATGAAGAGCGTGAAGACGAAGTCGACGTTGGAGCGGTGGATTGGCGCGATCAGCACCGGTCCGGACCGGGGAATATTCGATACCCCGCTGACGCGCGGTCGGAAGAGCAGCCACGACAGGACGGTGAGCAGCGTCGCGGCGAACCGGTAGAGGGGCGTCTTGTCGGGATTGAGGATCAGTTCAGCGTCTTCAGGCACTCCACGATCTCCTTGACTACGTCATCGATGCTACGGCCGGTCGTGTCGATCTCCAGGGCGTCGGGGGCCCGGCGCAGCGGCGAGGCCGCGCGCTGCTCGTCGGCGTCGTCGCGCCGCGCCACCGAATCGATGCCCTCGTCCCCGCGACGGCGCGCCCGTTCGTCCAGCGACGCCGTGAGGAAGACCTTGAGCGACGCGTCCGGGAAGACGACCGTCGAGATGTCTCGACCCTCGACGACGCAACCGCGGGGCTGAGCGGCCACCCACGCCCGTTGTCGCGTGACCATCGCGGCGCGTACCGCCGCGTTGGCGGCGATCGCCGAGACCGCGATGTTGACGTCGACGGTGCGGATCTCCTCGTCGACCGCTCGGCCGTTAATGGTCACGCGCGGCTCGGTCGTGATCACCGACTGGGCGGCGATCGCCGCGACCGGCTCGGAGTCGTCGATGGCGACCCCGCGCCGAAGCACCTCCGACGTGACCGCCCGGTACATGGCGCCGGTGTCCAAGAAGGACCAGCCCAGCGCGTGGGCCAGGGCCCGCGCGACCGTCGACTTCCCCGAACCGGCCGGTCCGTCGATGGCGACGACCTCCGTGGTCACGAGAGTCCGGCCACTTCGTCGAAGAAGGTCGGGAAGCTGGTGGAAACGGTGTCGCTGCCCTCGATGACGCAACCGTGACCGGCGGCGCCCGCGATGGCCGCCGCCATCACCATACGGTGGTCGAGGGTGGCCGCCAGCGTGAATGATTCGAACCGCCGAGCGTCACCCAGTCCCTCGACGAAGAAGTAGTCACCCTCGGACCAGGCTCGCGCGCCCAACGCGGTGGCGAGCGCGATCGACCCCGCGAACCGATCGGACTCATTCACCCGCAACTCCCCCATCGCACGAAACGCGGTCACCCCCTGGGCCGCGACGGCGGCGACCGTGAGAGCCGGCACCTCGTCGACCGACGGGACCTCGCTCGAGTCGATAGACGTGGCGCGCAGCGCGGCGTGGCTCGTTCGCAGATCCGCGCCGCCGCGTCCCGGGCGTAGCGCCACCGTGGCGCCCATGCGGCGCAGCACCGTGACGAAGCCGATTCGCTCCGGTGCGTCGTCGATGGTGGCCACCTCGATCTCGGCGTCCGGGTGGATCACACCGAGCACGGCGAAGAAGGCGGCCTGCGAGGGGTCTCCCGGGATCCGCCAGTCGATCGCTCGGGGACGACCGGGGTGCAACGTCACCCGCCGACCGGAGCCCACGTTGACCGACTCGACCGCCACGCCGGCGCGCTCGAGCATGACCTCCGTGGTGGCCCTGGTCCGCAGCGACTCGTGCACCACCGACGGCTCGCGTGCCGAAAGAGCGGCGAACAGGACCGCCGACTTGACTTGCGCGCTGGGGACCGGGACGTCGTAGGTGACGCCGTGGAGCGCGCCGCCCGTGATGGCCAGGGGCGCCGTGAGCCGGGCGCCGTGCCCTTCGACGACGGCGCCCATCGAACGCAGGGGAACGGCGATGCGGTCCATGGGACGTGACGACAGCGACGGGTCCCCGACCAGGCGGTGATGACCGGCAACGGCGCTCACGACGCCGGCGACGAGGCGCATCGTCGTTCCCGAGTTGCCGCAATCGAGCTCACCGCGGGCCTCGTGGAGTCCCCCGGACGTCCCGGTGACCACTACGGCATCCCCGTCCGCGGCCCGCGTAGCGCCCAGTCGCTCGATGATGACGGCGGTCGCGCGCACGTCGTCGCCCGGCGACAGGTTCACGATCCGACTCTCCCCGTCGGCGAGAGCGCCGATCAGCAGGGCCCGATGCGAGGCGCTCTTGTCGCCCGGAACGTGGGCGACCCCCCGAAGCCGCGCCAATGGAGCGACGATCTCGGTACGCATCAGCGCTCGAGCGTCACGGAGAAGCCCATGGAGACGAGGGTCTCGAGGAACCGCGACGCGTGCTCGGAGTCGACGGCGAGCAGCAACGTCCCGCCCGCACCCTCGATACCGTGGGCGATCTCAATGTCGAAGATGTTGATGGCGAGGTCCGACGCGGCCATTGTGACGGCCGCGAGGACCCCTGGTCGGTCAGTGACACCGACTCGAAGGTAGGCGAGACGATCGGCGCTCAGAGCCCTGCCGGGCAGCTGACGACGGGCCAGAGCGGCCGTATGCAGATTGGCGGCGATGACGTCCCGATGACCGTCGGACAGGGCGTGGCGCAGCGTCGCCAGGCGGGCTTCGAGCGAGAGGAGCGACTCGGTCACCGCCTCCCGGTTCTCAAACAGGACGTCGGGCCAGATCGCGGGGTCGCCCGCCGCGATTCTTGTCATGTCTCGAAACCCCCCGGCGGCGAGCTGGAGCAGCACCGCATCCTCCTGGGCCGCCACGGCCGCTTCGTTCATCAGTGCGCCGGCGAGCAGGTGCGGGACGTGGCTGGCGAGGGCCACCAATCGGTCGTGGTCCTCGGCACTGATGGCCACGACCGTGGCCCCGAGGTCACGAAGGATGCCGTGCAGTCGGCTGTAGTGGGCTGGCTCAGTCAAGGCGGTGGGCGTCAGCACCCACGTGCAGCCCTGGAAGAGATCGGCCCGAGAGGCGAGGAGGCCCCGCTGCTCGGAGCCGGCCATCGGGTGTCCGCCGATGAAACGCGGATCGGTCAACCCGGCCACGACGCTCGACTTCACACCCGCGACGTCGGTGACCAGCAGATCGGGATCCTCCAAGCGCCCCAACACCCCCCGCACGACGTCGTCAACCGCCCCGGCCGGCGTGGCCACGACGACGAACGACGTGGTCGCCGCGAGGTCCTCGCCCGCGATGATGTCCAACTCCCTCGCACGGCGCACGGTCGCAGCGTCCGCGTCGCTTCCGGTAACCGTCCAGCCTCGGGCAGCCAACGCTCGAGCGACCGAGCCGCCGATCAGACCGAGACCCACCACGTGGGCACGAGGCCTACTCCGGGAGGTCATCGCGCAGGTTTCGGGCGTCGCGTAGGTACACGTGGTGGATGTCGGCACGAGAGACGGTGACGTAGGCGTGGATCAGAACCCGGATGCAGCGGGGCATCGAGCCGGGAACGTCGATCTCACTCGCACACAGGAGTGGGATGTCTCCAAAGCCGACGCCGCGTGCGGCCGTCGCCGGAAAGGACGACGTGAGGTCGGGCGTGGTCGTGAGGATGACGCTCACCACGTCGTCGTGGTCTAGGTCATTCTTCGCCATCAGGGCGATAAGTAGCTCCTGGGTGGCGTCGGCGATCGCGTCGGGCGTGTCGACCGGACACGTCGTAGCGCCGCGAAGGGCTCGGATCATCGGCGAAGTCATGCAGGCATCGTAGAGGCCATCTCGTCGGTCATTCCAACGGCCTCCAGCAACCTGCGCACTTCGGCGATCGAAAGCTGACGGTACGCTCCGGGGGCGAGTGTGGCGTCGTGGAGCGGTCCGATTCGAGTGCGAACGAGGCGCGTGACGTCGTGGCCCACCGCGGCGCACATGCGCCGGACCTGCCGATTGCGTCCCTCGTGAATGACGATGCGCAAAAGGCCCTCGCTCACACGACTCACCTGGGCGGGGCTCGTGAGGCCGTCTTCGAGCTCCACACCCTCGCGCAGGCGCCGGATCGCGCTCGGTGAGGGGTCGCCCTCGACGCGGACCAGGTACTCCTTGGCGATGTGCGAGCTCGGATGGGTGAGCAGATGGGCCAAGCGCCCGTCGTTGGTCAACACCAGCAATCCTTCGGTGTTCATGTCCAGGCGTCCAACCGGGAAGATCCGCACCGGGGACTCTACGAGGTCGAGTACCGTGGTGCGCCCCTGGGGGTCCGACGCCGTGGTCACGACGCCGTCGGGCTTGTTGAGCAGGAAGTACACCGTGTTCTGCGACGCCGAGGCGAGCGCGCCATCGACGCAGATGACGCTCGTCGACACGTCGACCCGGTTGCCGAGCTGTGCGACGCGTCCATCGATCGTCACGCGGCCCTCGGTGATCAACCTCTCGCACGCTCGTCGTGATCCGTAGCCGGCGCGGGCGAGCGCCTTCTGGAGCCGTTCACCCTCCAACTACGTCTCCTCGTCGGACAGACCGCTCGATTCGCGCAGGCCCTCGAGTATCTCGTCGGCCACGGCGACCGGAGACATGAACTCCTCGATCGGGGGTAGTTGATCCAGGCGGGCCAAACCCAGGCGGTCCAAGAAGAGCTCCGTGGTGCCGTAGAGGATCGATTGGCCCGGCCCGGCGGCCCGGCCGCGCTCCTCGATGTAGCCGCGTTGCTCGAGGAGTCGAGTGACCCCGTCGACGTTCACGCCCCGCAGCGCGGTGATCTGCGTGCGTGAGATCGGCTGGCGATAGGCGACGATAGCGAGCGTCTCCAGCGCGGCGGAGCTGAGCCGATGCGACACGTCCCGGTTGGCGAACCGGGTCACCCACTCGGCCACCTCCGCAGACGACTGCAGCACCCAGCCGCTCGCCAGCTCCCTGATCGCGAAACCACGGTGATCACGCTCGTACTCGTCTCGCAGGCTCGCCAGCGCCGCGACGACGGTGCCGGCGTCCACGTCGGCGACGTCGGCGAGCTCTTCGGCCGAGATCGGCTCCAGGGCGACGGTGAGCATCGCCTCGAGCTTCTGCTCCAGCGACTGGTCAGCCCTCATACGTCTCCACGGTTTCCCACTCGAGACGTCGTTCACTGGGCACCCACACGATGTCCAGGTCGCCGAAGGTCCGACCTTGCCCGAGCGTGACGTGGCCGAGCTTGCACAGTTCGAGTAACGCGAGGAAGTGAACGATAATCTCGATGCGTGTACCGAGTCCGTCGGTGAGCGCTCGAAAGGAGAGGTGACCGAGCTCGGGCAACCGCTGCGACAGTGACACCACGGTCTCGGCCACGGTGACGGCGTCCACGGTGACGTGGTTGAGGCGGAGAACCGGGACGGGTTTCTCCTCCACTCCCCGCAGGTAGGCCAACGCCAGCGACGTCGGGGTGACACCGGCGAGCAGATCGGGCGGTCGCACCAGGAACCCGTCGTCGATCCCGCGAAGGCGGGGGAAGCAGCGCCCGGCACGATCGAACAGTGTGACGAAGCTGTCGGCGAGCGCGGCGTAGGTCCGCAGTTCGAGCAGGCGCGCCAGCAGGACGTCGCCTTCCTCCCAGCCCACGAACTCCTCGTCGGGTTCGGCGTCATCACGACCGGGCAGCAGCCGCTGGCTCTTCATCTCGAGCAGGATCGCCGCGATGAGTAGGAACTCCGAGAGCTGGTCGACGGGCAACGTGACGGACTGATCACGAAGCGTGGCCACGAAGTCCGCCACGACGGGGCTGAGCGGCACGTCGAGCACGTCGACTTCGTGGCGGCTGATCAGTTGGAGCAGGAGTTCGATAGGGCCATCGAACGACGGCGTCGTCACGACGTAGGTCACCGCCACAGACTACCGGAAGGGAACCGAGCGCAACGACCCCCTATCATTGAACAATGCGAGTCTTCTCTGCGATACAACCGTCGGGCGCCATGCACATCGGCAACTACCTCGGCGCCGTCAAGCAGTGGGTGGGCGCGCAGACGGTCGAATCGCTGTACTGCGTCGCCGACCTACACGCGCTCACGTTGCCGATCGAACCCGAGGCCTTGCGCGAGCAGACGGAGGACCTCCTGGCCGGGCTGCTGGCCGCCGGGTTGGATCCCGAGGTCTGCACCCTCTTCGTCCAGAGCCAGGTCTCCTTCCACGCCCAGCTCAGTTGGCTCCTCGAGTGCGTCGCCACCTACGGCGAGCTGACTCGGATGACGCAGTTCAAGGAGAAGGCCGGGCGCCACCAGGGCTATCGTGTGGGACTGCTCACGTACCCCGTACTCATGGCGGCCGATATCCTCCTGTACCAGACCGACCAGGTGCCCGTCGGCGACGACCAGCGTCAGCACCTCGAACTGGCCCGAGACCTCGCCGAACGGTTCAACAACCGCTACGGCACGGTCTTCACGGTCCCCGTCGGTACGCCGCCCCCGTCGGCGGCCCGGGTCATGGACCTCCAGGATCCAACGCGCAAGATGTCCAAGTCGTTGTCCAGCCCGTTGGGAACCCTCTACATCCTGGACACTCCCGACGACATCGCGCGAAAGATTAAAAAGGCCGTCACCGACACCGACGGCGAGCTCCGCTACGACTGGGACCGCCAGCCGGGCCTCGCGAACCTCCTGGAGCTGTACGCGGGCTGCACCGGCGAGACACCCCCCGCCGTGGCGTCACGTTACGACCGCTACGGCGACCTCAAAGGCGACCTGGCGGAGGTGCTCATCGAGACCTTGGCGCCGGTCGCGGCACGTTACCGGGACCTACGTGCGGACCCGGTGGCGCTGCGAGCCGTGGCCGACGCCGGCGCGCGCAAGGCGAGCCGGATTGCCGGTGAGACCTACGCGCGAGTTGCGGCGGCGATGGGTCTACCCTGACGGGTCGGCACGATCTCCTAGAACAGCAGGTGCACCCACCAGTTCTGCAGTGAGTACAGCGCGCTGGTGCCAACGTGAAAGTAGAGCGAGTCGGCAATGATCAGGATCATGACGATGGGCAGCGCCCTCATGCGCAAGCGGTAGTAGTCGGGCAGTCGGTGGCGCGGCACGAACCGTTCGATGATGGCTGAGCCGTCGAGGGGCGGGATCGGCAACAGGTTGAAGACGGCCAGTGTCAGGTTCACCAATCCGAACGAGACGCCGAAGTTCAGCATCCACACGCTGTTGAGATGGATCGCGAGTTCGCTGATCAGATAGCCGACGCCCGACAGGACGATGTTCACCACCGGACCGGCCAACGAGACGTAGAGCGACTGGCGGCGGGGGTTGTGGAGGCGTGAGACGTTGACGGGGACCGGCTTGGCGTAACCGAAGGCGGGCAGGTGGCTGAGGATCAGCAGCGCCGGGAGCAGGATCGTGCCGAAGGGATCGACGTGTCGCAGCGGATTCAGCGTCAGCCGATGGTTGTCCTTGGCCGTCGGGTCACCGCATAGGTAGGCGACGTAGCCGTGGCTCACCTCATGCAGGACGATCGACGGCACGATGGCGAGGAAGAAGTAGACGTAACTCGACAACTTCTCTCTCTCCTACCCGTGGGCCCGCGGATGGGCCCCTCGATACACCTGCTGCAACGACGCCACCGACACCGCGGTGTAGAGCTGCGTGGTCGCGATCGACGCGTGGCCCAACAGCTCTTGGCCAACTGTAATGTCCGCCCCCGCCGCGAGCATGTGCGTCGCGCAGCTGTGGCGAAAGACGTGGGCGCTGATGCGATGGCGCTCGATGCCCACGGCCAACGCCCGCTTCGCGATGACACCGTCGACACCCTGCCTCGACAGCGGCGTACCGCGGGCGTTCAGGAACAGCACCGTGCTGCGACCGCCCAGCACGGTTGAACGACCCCCGGGACCCAGGTACACCCGCAACGCGTCGCGCAGCGACCGGCCCATGGGCACCAGGCGCTGCTTCGAACCCTTGCCGGTCACCTTGATGAGCTCCTCGTCGAAGTCCAGGTCCTCCAGACGAACGCCGACGGCCTCCGAGACCCGGCTGCCTGTTCCGTAAAGCAGTTCCAGAAGGGCGCGATCCCTTCGGTCGAGCCACGTGACGTCGGGGATCGAATCGAGGAGGCGACCGATCTCCTCCTCGCCCAGCGGGTGCGGAAGCGCACGACCACGTCGCGTGCCTCGGACGTGGCGGGTCGGATCGACCTCGAGTAGGTGCTCGTCGACGAGGAAACCGAACCACCCCCGCAGGGAGGCCAGGACCCTGGCCACGGTGGTCGCCGCTCGGCCCTGATCGAGTAGCGAGCCGAGGTACGCGTCAAGGTCACCGCCCGCCAGCGCGTCGAGGCTGCCACCGCGGTCATCGAGCCAGGCGAGGAACTGTCGAAGGTCTCGCCGATAGGCGTCGATCGTGGCCCGACTCCTACCTCGTTCGACGGTCAACCAGACGAAGTACTCGTCAACCAGTTGGTCACGGTTCGTCAAAGAAACGTCCGAAGACACGGTGCAGCGCGACGGCCAGGGTCGATTCAATTGCGGGCTCCCCGGCCAAGATCAGTCGAAGCTCGTCTGGCTCGTACCAGTCGACCGACGCCGACGCCTCCTCGGGCCCCTCCGGTCGCCGAGGCCGCATCGAGAGTCCCGTCGCCTCGTAGATGTGCATCAGTTGCGTCGTCCAACCGGACGAGACCATGAACGTTCCGAGCTTGCGCCAGTGGTCAGCCACACAACCCATCTCCTCGAGCAGTTCACGCTTGGCAGCGTCGAGTGGCGTCTCGCCGGAGACATCCAGGGTTCCCGCCGGGATCTCGATGGTGTAGCGGTCAAAGGGCGTCCGATACTGGCGCACGATGCCGACGCGCCCTCGATCGTCCAGGGCCAGGATCGCTACGGCGCCCGGGTGAGTCACGACATCTCGGTGGTAGGAGCGGTTGTCGTGCTCGATCGTGCGCCGTTCGACCGTGAAGACGGTCGACGCCAGAAGTGGCGCCACCGCGGTGATCCGAAAGTCGTCGCTCACGTAGCGACGTCAACGGACATCGGGTCAATGATATGGGGCTCGCGTCCCTCCGCCCTCGTCGCCGCGGCGCTGATCAGTCCGAGAAAGAGCGGGTGCGGTCGGTCGGGCCTCGATTTGAACTCCGGGTGGGCCTGGGTCCCCACGAAGAACGGGTGGTCGGCGACCTCGACGAACTCGACCAGGCGACCGTCCGGCGACGTCCCCGAGCAGCGCATGCCGGCTGCTTCGAACTGCTCCCGATACCGCGCATTGAACTCGTAACGATGACGGTGACGCTCCGACACCACGCTCACGCCGTAGAGCTTCTGGACGATCGAGCCCTCGTCGAGCATGGCCGGACAGGCACCGAGCCGCATCGTGCCACCGAGATCCGTGACGTCCATCTGTTCGGCCATCAAGGCGATGACCGGCGACGACGTCGTCAGGGAGAACTCGGTCGAGTGGGCGTCGCCGAGGCCCAGGACGTGACGTGCGAACTCGACCACCATGACCTGCATGCCGAGACAGATGCCCAGGTACGGGATCTGCAGTTCGCGGGCGATGCGCGCCGCGGCGATCATGCCTTCGATGCCCCGTTCACCGAAGCCGCCGGGAACGATGATGCCGTCCAGCTGGCGCAGTCGGTCGCCGTCGATATCAGTCGGTACGCGTTCCGCTTCGAGCCATTCGATGTTCGTCGTGGCGCCCACCGCGAAACCGGCGTGCCGAACGGATTCGGCCACCGAGAGGTAGGCATCGGGCATGGTCACGTACTTGCCGACGACGCCGATGCGGAGTGTCTTGTTGGTGTTGTGCACGCGACGCACGACCGTCTCCCACGTCGAGAGGTCGATGGGATGCTCCTCGAGATCGATGCCCAGGGTCTCGCAGACGATCGTGTCGAGCCCCTCACGGTGCAGGGTGCCGGGGATGTCGTAGATGCTGGCTTCGTCGACCGCCGAGATAACGGCCTGGATCGGCACGTCGCACAAGAGGGAGATCTTGCGCTTCAGTCCATCCGAGATGGGCTGGTCACTGCGACAGACGATGACGTCAGGTTGGATACCGCGGGACCGTAGCTCGGTGACCGAGTGCTGGGTCGGCTTCGTCTTCTGCTCCCCCGACGGTGCGAGGTAGGGCACGAGGGTGAGATGCACGTAGCAGACGTTGCCACGTCCGGCGTCACGCCGATACTGGCGGATCGACTCGATGAAGGGGACGATCTCGATGTCGCCAACCGTCCCACCGATTTCCACGATGACGACGTCGGCCCCCATCGCCCCGACGCGTCGAATGCGCTCCTTGATCTCGTCGGTGATGTGGGGGATCACCTGGACGGTCTTGCCCAGGTAGTCCCCCCGGCGCTCTTTCGCAATGACGTTCGAATAGACCGATCCCGTCGTCGCGTTGGAGACCCGGGTCAGGGCTTCATCGATGAACCGTTCGTAGTGTCCGAGGTCCAGGTCGGTCTCACCGCCGTCATCGGTGACGTAGACCTCTCCATGCTCCCCTGGGTTCATCGTTCCCGGATCCACGTTCAGGTACGGGTCGAGTTTGCACATCGTGACCTTGAGGCCACGGGATTTGAGCAACCGGCCGAGCGACGAGGCCGTCAGCCCCTTACCGAGCGAACTGGAGACACCACCCGTGACGAAGACGAATTTTGTCATTCCCACACCGGCTTGTCCACGGACTCCCAGTGTAGCCAAGACAACGGCCAGGGCGAACGTTTTACCGCCGCTCGGCGAGTAGTCGCGCGGCGAGCGCCCTCGCCTCGTCGGTACGGTGATCGCCGGCGAGCATTCGGGCGATCTCGCCGACCCGCTCGTCGCCGAGCACCTCACGTACCGTCGTCGTCGTGCGCCCCTGCGCGACACGCTTCTCGATCGCGAAATGGTGATCCGCCATGGCCGCCACGGACGCGAGGTGCGTGACGGCGAGCACCTGTCGATCCGTGGCGAGCTCTGCCAGGCACGAGCCGATCTGCTGTGCGACCTGCCCGCCGATGCCGGCGTCGACCTCGTCAAAGACGGTCACGACACCGTCACTGACCGTCACGAGCGCCACCGCCAGCAACAGTCGACTGAGTTCGCCCCCGCTCGCGAGCGCCTGGACCGGTCCCTCCGGGTGTCCGACGTTCGGAGTGAACAGGAAGTCCGCGAGGGAGCCGTCATCGCCACTGACCCGGAACCGGATGGAGGCACCGGGCAGGGCGACCCGTGCCAGCTGGTGGCGCACGGCGTCGGTCAGTCGCGTCGCCGCGAACTCGCGGTCTCGCCGGGCGTGGCGCGCCAGTTCGACCTCGGACGCTTCCAGGTCGACAATCTCCTTATCGATGGCGCCGAGTCGCTCCGCCGCCGTTTCGAGGCGCTCCCGGTCGATCACCAGGGCCCGCAGCGTGGCCGTCGCGTTCGCCAGTGATCCGCCGTACTTGCGCGCCAGGTTCTGTAGCTGTTCCACTCGTCGTTCCAGTGCGTCGAAGGCCGCTCGATCGACGCCGTCACCGTCCAGGAAGCTACGCAACCCACTGACCGCGTCGCGTCCGGTCGCCAGCGCCGATCGGAGCTCCCCGACGGTCTTGTCCAGCGTCTCGGACGCCGGGATGGTCGCGAGCACCCGGGCGAACTGATTGAGGATCGCCAGTTCGTGGTCACCGTCGAGCGCCTCGATGGCCGCCAGGATCGACGCACGCCCGTCGCGGATTTCGGTCCAGCGCTGCAGGGTCATGAGTGCGTCGTCGAGCTCGGTCGACGACGTCAGGTGAGCCGCCTCAAGTTCAGCAATCTGATACGCGATCAGGTCGAGCTCCCGTTGCCGGCGCCCCTCGTCGCCCCCGAAGGAATCCCGCAGCTCGCGGGCTTCCGCGAGCCGGCGGCGAACGTCTCCCAGGTCAACCGTGTCCACGGCGCCGAACTCGTCGATCAGGCCCAGGACATCGCTTCGCTGTCGCAGCGTCAGTGAATCCTGTTGTCCGTGGATGGCCACGAGAGGCAACGCCATCGCTCGCAGCCCCTCGACACTCGTAGCCACCCCGTTGATCGCACTTCGAAGCCGCCGATTGGCCCCACTCTCGCGTGACAGCACTACCTCGGCACCTTCGCGGTCACGAAAGATCGCGGCCACCCGAAGATCGTCCCCGAAGGCCTGTTTGCTCACCGTCGCGTCCGACCCCACGCACAGGTTCAAGGCCCCGAGCAGGAGCGTCTTGCCGGCGCCGGTCTCTCCGGTGATGACATTGAGTCCAGGTCCGAACTCGAGCCGAGCGCTCTCGATGATGCCGAGCCCGCGCGCGTACAGCTCGACGAGCTGGGCGTTAGGCATGACCTTCGCGCAGGCTTTCGCGCAGGCGAAAGCCCAGTTCGAAACGGCGTGTCTCGACGACGCGGACGGGGTTCGGACTGCGCGAGACGGCCACCGACTCCCCCGGCTCTAGGGAGCCGATGGTCCGTCCGTCAGCCACGATCTCCGCCGACTTCGTGACCGCAGTGAGACGAACAACCTTTTCTCCCGCTACGACGATCGACCGATCGATGGTGAAGTGCGGAGCGATCGGGGTCAGAACCATGACGGCCAACGTCGTATCGATGACGGGCCCGCCGGCCGAGAAGTTGTACCCCGTGCTCCCGGTGGGGGTCGCCACCATGACCCCGTCGGCCGAGTAGGTCAGGTACTCGTCATCGTCGACGTAACTGCGCACCCGCACCATGTGGCCGGCGTGCGCGCGTTCGACGACCACCTCGTTGAGCGCGAATTGCGGGGACGCCTGTTCCGGGAGCGTGATCTGTAGGGCCAAGCGTTCGACCACGTGCGGATCGACCAGCGCCTGTTTGATGTCGTGGATGAGCTCCGCCGACGGCACGTTCAGCAGAAATCCCAACCGCCCGAGATTCACCGCGAGTATCCGTGCACCGAGTTCGTGCGCCAGCCGGGCCGACTTCAGGAAGGTTCCGTCACCACCGAGACTCACGACCAACGTGTCGGCCGCGACGTCCGGCGTGGAACCGTCATCAAGGAGCAGCAGCTCGGACGAGATGGCCTCGGCACGCAAGTGCCTACCCACGTCGTCGGCGAGCACGACGGCATCGGACCGATTGCTGAAGGCCGTGAATAGTAGGTCGGGCACTGTCCTCCTCGTTGCCATGGTACTGAACACCCGCGAGGTGAGCCGACACGACCTTGTGCACCAACTACCGGCCCGTTCGTCCCGTCGCCAATCGCTCCGGGTGGTCCCACGCAGTCGCTCCGCGCCACGGTGCGGTCGCCGCTCGAGCGCGGCGGCCGTTCTCCAACGTCACGCGTCACGGCGTCGCTCCTCGAGCTCTGAAGCGTAGAGTGACGGTCGTGGAAGCGACGTGGGGCCGTGTCGCCCTGGCCTTGGTTTTGGTAGCCGTCGGCGGAGTGCTGCTGTCACTGGCGCTGAGCTCCCACGGACCTTCGGTGAGCAAACTCGCGCCACCGACGCTGCGGTCCGCGTTCGGTACCCCCACGGAACTGATGGGGGGTTGCGCGGAGCGCCGACTCGATCGCGGCCACGACACCGACCCACCCGGACTCAACGACCAGGAGAACGACGAATGCATCCCCGCTCAGCACGAACGCCGCAGTCCCGACGGTCAGCCGATCACCAGCACTCCCTGACGGTCGGCCGACGGAGCTGTTCTGACCGCGTCACGGTCGGACGCGACCATGGATTGCAACGAGCCGGAGGCCGGCGTCGTTGGCGCATCACGGGTCCTCGAACCGTTCGCGGGGCCGAGGGCGTTTCCCTGGTGGGCATGCTCGCGTCCCTACTCATCCTCGGCGTCCTCGCCTACGTCTCGATCTCGTACCTGACGACGCCATCAGCCGTCGTTCCCACCGTCGCGAGTTCAAACGCCGCACCGACCTCGCCGACCCCTACGACGGCACAGCCTCTCTCCAGCGTCCTGTCTCTCGCCGTGGTGACGGCCTGTCGGTCGGATTTCGCGATGGTGGAAACGGCGATGAACAACTATCGGGCGGTGTCGGGCAGCTATCCGCCGGCGGGTTCGGCCTGGGCGACGTCGCATCTCGCCGGCGGTCCCTTCCTGCAGTCGTGGCCGACGGGTAACGGCGCGTACGCCATCGCCTGGAACGGCTCCAGCCTCGTCGTCAGGCCCCGCTCCGGCGTGTCCTCCGTTGGCACGGTGGGAACCCCAGCGCCCCCGACCGGCTGCTACGCGGCGTCCTGAGCAGCCACCGGCGGTCAGCGCGTGTGACGCCACCTCAGGTGATGGAGGTGGCGTGGGCCGTCGGAGTTGCGCGGTCGGTGGAGCACGCCCTGCGCGAAGGTCACGCGATCGATCCGACGCATGGTGGGCAGGCCGGGCAGCACGGCCAACGTGACGACGATCCCAATGAGCGCGAGACCTTCGCGCAGCCCCGTCCAGCGGATCAACAGGGTCATGGTGAGCGAACCAAGTGCCATACCGGAAACCTCTCCCGCCTCGAGCGCCCCCAGTACCCTGGCAAGCTTCTCGTTGGGAACAATGTGTTGCAGCACGGTAATGGCGTTGACGTCGACGACGGAGTTCGCCAGACCGATGAGCCACATCGACACCAGTGCCGCGCCGATGTTCGGTACGGCCGCGATGATGAGTAGCGGCGCCGCCCACACAATGACGCCGAGACCGAAATCGGTAGCTAGGTGGGCCCGTTCCATCAGCATGAGCGCGACCACACCACCGACGAGTCCACCGATGCCCAGCAGTGACTCCATCAACCCGAGTCCCGAACTACCGATGTGCAGGAGTCGAAGGGCGATGGCCACCGTGAAGACCGCTGACGCCCCGGCCACCACACACTGCAGCACGTAGAGCACGACCAGGACCAGGACGTTGCGATCGCCGCGGATGATCCGAAAGCCCTGGATCGCCCGGGTCAGAAAGCTCTGGGCCTTGATCGCCTCGGCTTCGGATCTCCCATCGATGTTCGCGGCAAACTCCGGTGAACGGTCCACCGGTGAGGGTGGGTGCACGGATACGACGAGCAGGGCCGACCACACGAACGTCGCCGCGTCGAACGCGAACGCCGTCGAGATATTCGTGTAAGCGAGGAGGAAGCCTGCCAGGGCCGGCCCAGCGAAGAAGCCGACGCTCTCAATCGTGCTGGACACGACGTTGGCGCCCCCCACTTCGTCCTCCCTCCGGGCGAGCGACGGCAGTATCGAAGCCTGAGCCGGACGAAACGCCGTCCCGGCCAGTCCGACGAGAACGATGAGCAGATAGACGTACCATTTCGAGGCGTGCAGACCGACGAGGACCGCCGCCACGGAGACGAGGACCAGTCGCACCAGGTCGGACACGACCATGACCACCTTGCGGCTGTACTCGTCGGCGAGGGTCGACGTGAAAGGAGCCACCGACGCGATCGCCACGTAGCGCGCGACAGCGATCTCGCCCACCGCCGTCGGGCCACCACTTCGGTACACGAAGACCACCGCACTCAGCGCGAACACGCCATCGCCAATGAGCGATCCACCAAAGGCGTAGAAGATACGACGTAGCGCTTGATTGGCGAAGACGCTGGACATCGCCGCCTTCGACGATCGCAGTTCATCGCGGATCAGACTCACTCGCAACCTCCTCGGATCGGATGAAGCCCAGGGTCTTGAACGCTTCGTTCCACCGCGGCTGCGGCCCTACAGCCTCGCCGACGCTCGACACCGAAGGACGTCCCGGCGTGGTTCCGATCGTTCCAACGGCCGACGCTTTCGCGCGGCGCGGACCACTCCACTCCGTAGGTGCTCACCAATGCACCCGAACTCCCTCGCAGTACGACCGCCAGCGCTACTGGGCGACCTTGGCCGCCAACGCCTCAAAGTGCTCGTACAGACGCTCATCTCCGAGTTGCTGACGCATGGACTCAGCCTGGGCCCTGACCCTTTGCCACATGAACTCCACCGGGAACAGATCGGTGAGAAGCTCCCAGTCCAAGACGCCGTGCTTGTTCAAACTCCCCACCGTCTCCCCGAAGAAGAGGATCTTTCGCACCGAAGGATTGTCGCCCTTACCATCGCTGGCGTCGAAGCCCTCCGAGGCTATCTCCTTCAATGCATCATCGAGGCCCATCTCCGTGCCCCATCGCATGAGTTGAACGACGAGCTTGGCGTCGTCATACGTTGCCGACATACTCTCCCCCCACTTCACCCACGATCCGGCTCACGCCACGCGCACCGGGCCAGTTGCCGTCAATCTATCCGAAGGGGTACGAACCGCGGGCGATTCGCGACGTCGTTGCGAATCGAGATCGCCCCAGCGCCAACGACTGACTAACCCCGAGCGCGATGGCGACGCCTGAGATAGTTCACAGATACCGCCATGAGGTGCGGCCGAGTGAGAATGGTCGGCGCCTCGAGCTAGACGGCCTCGGTTCCCATCGTGAGACGTCCGGCATACGAGGGCTCGAATGCGGCCAGTAGCTCGATCACGCTAAACGTGGCGTAGCCGATCGACTGATCGGCTACGCCGTAGGGAAGGTACAGCGTGCCGTTGTGCACCAGTGATCCGCAGGAGTAGACGACGTTGGGAACGTAACCGTCTTGTTCGTCGTTCGTTGGAAACAGTATGGGCCGTGGAAGTCTCCCGATGACGACCGTCGGGTCGTCCAGATCCAGCAGCAGCGCGCCGATGCTGTACGTCCGCATCGGTCCAACGCCGTGAATGATCACGAGCCACCCCTCCGCGAGCTCGATCGGCGAACCACAGTTCCCCAGCTGCAGGATCTCCCACGTTTCCTCGGGCAGCTGCGCCGTAGCGATCGGCTCCCATCGATTGCCGTCGGGCGAGCGCGCGACGGTGTTCGTTTCGCGGTCGTAGCGCGAAAGAGCCAAGAGCTCACCGTTAATCTTGCGTGGGAAGAAGGCCAGACCCTTGTTACGGGCACCCTCCCCGGCCAGGGGTGACGACCGGAACGTGACGAAGTCGTCGGTCTGTAACAGTTGCTGGGTGACCACGTTGCCATCGAAGGCGGTGTAGGAGGCTAGGTACGTGGACGTGTCTTGGTCAATGAATTGAACGAATCGTGCGTCCTCCATGCCGACCACTTCGTTGGGCGCCGCCGGCCAGAGCACGCGTCGAGACAGGTCGATGGAGGGATCGAAGTCGACCTGGTAGAAACTCGACGCCAGCAGCCGCAGCATCGTGGCAATCTCCGATACGTTCAATCGCGTGTCCGTCTGGGTCTCCAGCCTCGCGATGGCGACGGCCAGGTCGTCTGGTTCGAACTCGTCGTCCAGTGAGGCCAAGACCGAGTTCGCGGTCTCACCGTCCAAACCTCGGTCGCTCAGCAGAGAGTGGAAGAGCTCGCGATGCAACGTGGTGGGCGACGCTGGGGCCGCGACCGGAAAGGGCACTGTTTCGTCGAGGGTCAACGTTCCGTGCGCCGAAATGACGCCCGATCGAAAGACGATCGAGGAACGATGGCCCTCGCCGATCGCGCGGTAGCTGAGCACGACTCGCAGTGCACCGACAGCCAGGTTCGACTGTTCCGGATGTGCGACGATGCTGGGGTTGCAGATGGCGGCGCCCTCAATGGCGTACTCGTGAGTGAAGGTGGCACCGAGAAGCTGATTTCGTCGCCTCGAAATGGGCGTGTTCACGTAGTCGTTAACCCGTTGCGCGTTGGACTCAAAGACGCCCGTGAGGTCCTCGTGGCGCTGGCCGAACCGGTGGATGAGGTCGTCCATCGCACGATCCACCTCGGCCTCACTCAATGCCAGGACGCGTCCCACGGCGTCTGACGCACGCGATTCGCTACCTCCGATGAGGTCCTGTCCTGGTATGAAGAGCCGCGAAACGACGCGAGTTGCGTCTGAACGCAGTCGAAGGGCGCCCCGTCTCGACAACCCCATGTCCGTCACGACACGCTCAGGGCAAGTCGTCGTCCGTGCTGGAGTGTCGTCAGTAGGGCAATGGTCGACTCGGCGCCCTGGTTGAGGTTGGGACCGGACTCGGTGAGTCCGTCGTAGCCTCCCCCGGACCTCGGGTCGAACATGACTGAGCCGACGTCGTTGTGACCCGTGAACCAACGTACCGCCCGGTCAATGCCGTCGACCCACGTCACGTCACCCGTCAAATCGTACGCTCGCGCGCACGCGTCCCCTAGGGCCGCAACCTCGATTGGTTGCTGGTCGAACCGCGCTGACCCGTCGCGCTGGTCCCGTCCACCCACCGGCGTCACTGAGAGATGTCCGTCGCGCGTCTCCATCTCCAGCAGCCAGGCGAGCCGGCGCAGGCCTTCGCGGAGTAGACCGTCATCCCCGAGCTCGGCCCCCACCGCCATGAGAGCCTCGGCGAGAACAGGGTTCGCGTAGGTGAGCCGCCGCTCCGGCCAACGCCATTCGTCGCCGTACTCCGGACGGCCGAGCGTCGCTACGCTCGCTTCGATCAGCGCTCGGGCCCCTCGATGCACGGGATCCACGCTCAGCACCTCGATGGCTCCCAACGCCGCCCAGGCCGTCGCCCTCGGCCATCGAGAGCGCACGGTGCAGGATCGAGCGAACAGCTCCGACGCGACCGCCCGTAGCTCGCTCTCGGTCGAGCGCGCGACCGTCGTGCCGATAGCCCACATCGCACGTCCCCAGCAGTCCTCGGACGTGGCGGGGCCGCGCCACTGCCCACTGGCCAGCCGTCGGTTGCGGAATCGACCACTCGAGTGCTGCGCGAGTGCGAGGAAGTCCAACGACGTCCTCGCCAGGTCCGCCAGCGCCGGACCGACGTCGCCCTCGCGCACGAGCACCAGCAGGACGCGAGCGACGTCGTCGGTGCAGTAGCCGTGCTCCACACGCGGTGTGGTCAACTCGGCGTGTTCGAACGTGCCGTACGGACCGGACAGGTCGAGCAGGTGAGTGAAGTCCGGACGCGGTAGGGCCGTCATGCGCCCACGGCGACGTGCGACAGGAAACGATACGAGAGGCCGATGTACTGGTCCGCCACCGCGTCCCAACTGAGCGAGGGGGCGAGCCGACGTGCCTCGCGGCCCATTGAGGACGTCAACGTGGGATCGGTGACGACGGCCCGTATCGCGGCGGCCAAGGCCGTTGCATCACGATGTGGTACTAGGATTCCGGCGCCGGTCGACAACAGTTCGATCGAATGCGGGAACGACGTGGCGATCACCGGCTTACCAGCGGCGACAGCATCCACGAGTACGCCGGAAGTCGCCTGCTCCGTCGAGTCATACGGCAACACGACGACGTCCGCCCTGGCGATCACGGTCTCGAGGGAGGCCAGGTCGTGGTACGTGTTGTCGAAGCGTACGAGGTCCGCTACCCCATTCGCGACGACACGCCGCTCCAACATCGTGCGGTAGGACTCACCGGTCGCGGCAAGGACCTTGGGATGCGTGCGTCCCGACACCACGTAGTGGGGCGTCGGGTGTAGGTCGCGAAGGCTCGCCAGCGAATCAATGACCCATTCGATGCCCTTGCCAGGGCCGAGTAGCCCCCAGGTCAACAGTTCCGGTAGCGCACCGAACTGCCGCGAAGCGCCTACTGATGCGATTGCGGCGCCGTGGGCGATGACTTCGACCGGTGTGGTCCCGAGGTCATTGACGCGCGAGAGGACGTTCGCCGCCGCAGTCGTCATGACGACGACCGTGTCCACCCTCGCTATGACAGCATTTAGCACCTTCATCTGATGCGCCGTCGGCAGCGGCAGCACGGTGTGCAGAATCGCAATGGTGGGTACTCTCAGCCCGTCGAGAACGCGCAGGACGTCGGACCCGTCACGACCACCGTACAGGCCGTACTCGTGCTGAATGACTGCCACGTCGCAACGATTGAGCGCCTCCACCGACCTCGCCACGGAGGAAAAGTCTGTGGCGAGGAGTTCGCCCACGACCCTCATCGGCGAAGTGGTCCCAAGGTCTGACTCGTCAACGACTCGAACGAGGTTCACGCGAAACCCGCGGCGTACCAGTGCGGTTCCGAGTGCCGTCGTGAAGGTGGCAATACCGCACGTCGTCGGAGGGGCAGTGCTCAAGATTCCAAGCGTGGGCTGCCGGCGCGTCATCGACCGACCCCCCGGGTCACCACGCGCACGGTGGTTCCGCAGTGGGGCGCTGTCGCCTTCGCGTAGACGATTCCCACTGTTACAGCACCGTACCGATGGGCGTTCGTGCGACCCGCATCACTTCGTATCGCGGTATCGACGACGCCAGAGGAAGGGCCAACTAGCAAACTCTGCATGCTGAACGCCCATTTCTTTTGAAGAGGCGTCGTGCCCGAACGGGCGACAATCGTCCAGATCGTCCGGCCCAAACCTGGCGTCTCGAGGTGCGAGGATCGATTCCTCACGCTCTCCATCGTAGGGGTCATCCTGTATCGCCATTCGCGCGACGGGGATGTCCCGAGTTACGGCCGTAAATCGGGCCCGACGCCGTAAGTACCCCGTGCACTTCGATCCTGGTCAAGCCCCGGGTGGCGACGTGGAACCCCGGTGGCCGAGCCACCAGCCGGGACCACGCCCGACACACCAGGTCCCTGAGCACGGCCTCGATCACGACGGACAGCCTGAGCTTGCGTATTGACGGGGACAATGAACGGTGTTGTCTCGCGGGGGCGAATCGTCGGAATCCGCGCCACGGCGACGAACGTGCCAGGTAACATCATGCACGCCTCGTCCGCCTCCCTCGCCCCGTCAAGTGACGAAACCCGTATCGCGACCCTCTCTAGCGCACCAGCGGCAGCGCAGCAACGACGTTGGTCTCACGTTCCACCCACACGACCCTCGGCTTCAAAAGGAACTGAAGCCGCTAACGTTGTCGCTTGTCACGCAATCGTTGCGATCACGCTCCGTGACCGGTCACGTGCGAGTCGCCACCCGCTCCCCGACCCGCAGCACCGGGAGGCCCCAACCCACGGCGTCGACCGGGTAGCAGCATTTCGAACCAACTACTGGAGGAAGTAGGCAGAATGGAACGAACGTCACTCCTCCGCTGGTTCAGCCGGGTGCTGCACTGGATTGGTGGATTCACCTCACGGTCTGGCGTCGCGGCGTCGGTCGCGGTCGCGATGATCGTCTTCATCGTGGTCATGGCTGTCGCCGGGTTCCCTGGGCGATGGCAGACTGGCTTCTCGACGACTGCCGAATCGTTCACGCTCGTCATGCTCTTCGTCATCCAGCACACGCAATGGCGCCAGCAGGTGGCCCTACAACTGAAGCTCGACGAATTGATTCGGACGTCACCGCACGCTGACGACCTCCTCGTACACATCGAGCGCGCACAGGACGACGAGCTGATCGAACGAGAACAAGGGCAGATCGCTCATCACGAATCACTGCGCGAGTCACCGGATACCGATTAGCGCAGATGGTTTGGAGCCCACCACGAAGGGAGACGACGAACACTCGACTGTCGTCAGCGCTCACCACTGGTGAAGGTGTACGGAACTCACTTCAACAGCTCTCACAGGCAATTGTCATAGAGCGAGATGGCGTGCGCTTTCTATGTCCCTTTTCCAATGTGTAATGCTGCTAAGTCGCTACTAATTGCTTGGCTCTTCTAATACGGCCGTACGCTCCTGAGTGGTGCGACATACAGCCAACACTGGTCAGTAGTTGCGCTCACTACAGTAGGAGGAGTCGGCGATGAGGGCCAATGACACATCACACGTTGGAGCGTGGAGGCGTTTGTTCACGCGATACCTTCCGGGAGTGAACCGATCTGGTCGCCACGTGCACCGTGGGTCCGGGACACTGATGACGGTGGGCGCCGGCGTAGTCGGTGTCCTGCTGGTCACCGGTTCGATGGCCGTGCCGTCATCGGCCGCCACCGCGCCGAATCTGGGTGCCACCTCAACCTTTGCCGTTCTAGCCGCCACAACCGTTACGAACACCGGGTCTACGGTGATCACCGGCGACGTCGGACTCTCGCCCGGTACCTCCATTACCGGGTTCCCACCGGGCAACGTCAGCGGGACGATCCATGCCGCCGACACCCAAGCACTCAGCGCACAAACCGCTGCGACCGGCGCGTACCTCGCAGCCGCTAGCGCCACTCCGTCGGGTTCCATTGCTAGTGGTGACCTCGGTGGCCTGACACTCACGCCCGGGGTCTACGCATACACGAGCGCCCTTTCACTTACTGGCGTGTTGACGCTCAACGCCGGCGGCGACAGTTCTGCAGTCTTCATCCTTCAGGCGGGCTCCACGCTCACGACCGCGACAGGCAGCTCGGTAGTGCTGACCGGTGGCGCGCAAGCGTGCAACGTCTTCTGGCAGGTCGGTTCATCGGCCACATTGGGAACGACGACGTCGTTCGCGGGGACGCTTCTCGCTCTCGCCTCGGTAACCTTGAACACGGGCGCGTCCGTCGATGGTCGGGTACTAGCCCAGACGGGCGCGGTCACACTTGACACCAACACCGTGACCGTTCCGACGTGCGCCGCGGTATCAACCACGACTACGACGACCACGTCGACCACGACGACGACCACAGTGCCTCCCACCACGACCACCACGCTCCCGCCGACCACCACGACCACGACCACGCGGCCACCCGTTACCACGACCACGCGGCCACCTGTGACGACGACCTCGCGGCCCGTGGTGCCGAAGGGAGCGCCCAAGACCGGATTCGGCGGAACTGCCGGTCCCGGTTCCACCACACCGATGCTGATCGGTTTTGGTGCCTTCTTCCTCGCCGCACTGGCTGGAACGATGGCGATACGAAGTCGACGTCGCCACTAATGGACGCTGTACTCACGTGAGTTCGCACGCCGCCCACCAGAGCCACTCCACGAAGGAGCGGCTCTGGTGGGCGGTCGCGGCGTCCGCCCTGGTAGTTGGTGCGGTGGCGGTCGCACTCGCGTGGCCCACCCATGATCCAGGTTCGGTCGTCTTGTCGCAGTCGTCCGTGGTCGCTGTCCGGTCGATCAGCGCATCGCCAGGCATTCGGGCATCCCTGCCGGAGCATCTCACCATTCCTGCGATCGGTGTGAGTGTCGCGATCGGACGTCTCGGGCTCCAACCGGATGGACAAGTAATGGTTCCGGCCACCGTCACCACCGTTGGCTGGTACGTTCACGGACCACCACCTGGCCAATTGGGTTCGGCAGTGATCTTGGGTCACGTCGACTCGTTTCGCGGACCGGGCGTGTTCTTCGAATTGAAGAGCCTCGTCGCCGGCGGAGCCATTCTCGTGACCGAAGCGAACGGGGTCACGCTGCACTTTCGAGTCAATCGGGTAGTCCAGTACTCCAAGTCCAATTTTCCCGACCAACTCGTTTACGGTTCCCACGGGTTGCGATCGCTGCAGCTGGTGACCTGTGGCGGAACCTTCGATCACGCCACGGGCAGTTACGAGTCGAACATCGTGGTCTTCAGCACGCTTGTGACGAGCCGTCAATCCGCTTGAGCGCCCTGTTGGCACCTAGCATCAACCATCCACCAGGGATCTCCAGACGTGCCACGACGGGGTCGGACGTTCCTACGCCAGCGGTCGTCCGGGCCATCAGCGTGGCTCCGCGAGTTACGTTCGACTGCTGTCTTTGGGGGCCTCCCTTTAACCGGAGTGGACTGTGCTTCCTTTGAGTCGCGTTATGGGGGTGCGCATTGCACCACAGTGGGGATGGCTTACGACCGGTGATGCTGGATGGTACGCCAGACCCACGCAGCCTCAACAACGACCAGTAGGCACAGCACGGCGTAGGCGCCGACCGCACCGGCAAATTTCCCGACCACCAAGGTCAGAAGCACGACGGCGCTGAGTGTCAGCCAAAACTTGACCGCACCTACCACGAACCTCATCCTGCCCCCTGT
>VFSW01000751.1_pt1 | contig 48069 bp, 34 predicted proteins | sample 5358111 | NCBI WGS metagenome assembly VFSW01 (sample SAMN11554181, study PRJNA540505) | mine drainage metagenome | isolation source: sediment from site ElyBrook_90M | place: USA: Ely Copper Mine, Vershire, VT | collected 2017 | reverse complement strand
ACAAAAACCAATATACAAGCACGGACCTTCGGTTTTGAGGTCCGCGGGTTGTGCTCGCCACGCCCGGGGCACAACGTGCCGGAAACAGCCGGGCGAGATCCTTCGCCGCACAAACCGCGACTCAGGATGACACGGCGCGTGCCGGGGGGGGTTAAAGGCCTTGTTGGTGGGGCATGCGCATACGGCACGGCTGAAGCCGTGCCCTGATACAGAGCGGCATGGAGGGTGGCACGAAAGAAGGCGGATTCAGTGTCGCGGGGCCTTGAAACAAGGCGCTTTGGAGTGCGGCGGCTGGGCGCCGCGGGCTAAAGGATGCCGCATCTCCGGGGCTGTCGCGGGCAAGCCAACTTTAACCTTTCGCTCCGCGTATCACTGCCGTTAAGATGGCAGTTCGACGGGAGGAAGAGTTTGTCGCACATTCAGGTTTTAATCCACGCCCTGGGCGGCATGCTGGTGCGCTACGGCGGCTGGGGTTTGTTCTGCCTGGCGTTCCTGGATTCGTCGTTTCTGGCGTTTCCGGTGGTGAACGACCTGCTGCTGATTCAACTCTCCAGCAGCCGTCCTTCACACGCGCTGGTGTACGCCCTGCTCTCAACCGCCGGATCGGTTCTGGGCGCCCTGACCCTGTACGCCATTTCCCGCGCCGGGCGCAACGTGCTGATTGGACGCGATAAACCCGGCGCCAGTCCCCGCGTGCAAAAATGGATTCAGCGCAACGACTTTCTTTCCATTCTGGTCGGCTCGCTGCTGCCGCCGCCAACTCCTTTCAAGCTGTTTTGCATCGCCGCCGGCGGGTTGCGGGTGAGTCCGGCGCGATTCGTGCTGGCGCTGGCGGTCGGCCGCGCCATCCGCTTTTCAGGCGAGGCGTGGCTGGCAGCGCGCTACGGACTTGCCGCCGAGGCGTACTTGAAGAAGAACGTGGTGTGGGTATCGCTGGCGCTGGCGGCAATAGTAGTGCTGGTGGCGATCATCATCCGGAGGTTCAACCGGAAAGCCGCCGCCGCTTCGTGAGTATTGCCTTCAAACGAAATCGCCTTTTACGCGGAGATGCTCCAGCGCCGTACCAGGACGCCGCTGCGGCCTCTCTTGTGGGCGCGGCGGTCTTCAGCCCCGCGAGTGGACGGCGTGAATCCACGGTGACATTCTTCGCCGCACCAAGAGCCGCCCTTCAGGGCGGCATATTCCTCCGCCGATTGCAATCCCGATGCCGGGCGTAGAGCCGCCCTTCAGGGCGGCATACTCCTCCGCCGATTGCAATCCCGATGCCGGGCTGAAGCCCGGCGCTACAAGGACCTAGGCTGGATGTGGTCCGGGTCGGGCGCGAACCCGTGGCATTTGGACGGCCAGACGGAATCGATTCTGTTTTCGACCGACATGAGCGGGCAGCGGGGGGAGCCACCCAAGGCTTGCAGCGGGGCGGAAGGCGCTACGGCGCGGTTCCCCGCCCCGTAAAGCTGAAGTGCTGGTCAATAACATCCATGCGGTCGTCGAGCACAATCCACGCCACAAAGCCGCCACGCGACGGATCGCGGGGCATAAAGCGCAGGTCGCGAAAAGCCACCACGGTGCCCTGATCGTTGGCGGTGACCTGAGCCAGGGGAAATCGCGCAAAATTCAGGAACACCTGGGCCGTCCAGGCCTTTGAGGCCGCATCGATCAGGGGCGACTGCCGCGGTTTGCGGTAAATGTGGGTGGATTGCATATTCAAGTCGTCATCGAGGGAATTCGCGTCAAGCACGTAGTAGGCCGAGGCCGTTTCCGCCACGCCGGTCCATTGAAACGGATTGACGGGCGAGGGGAAGGCGCCCAGTTCCAGGGTATCCTCGGAGCCATATCCGCGGGAATCGAGCAGGCTGAGGGCGCGGCGATGCGAAAAATCGCGCAATCCCCACACCAACACCATGCCCGCCAGCGCCACCTGGGCGCCGCGGCGGTAGCCCTTGCGGTCAAACGTCCCCGCGCCCACTTCTTCCGAGACCAGATGCAAAACGGCAGGCAGCCCCAAACCGCCCAGCAGGCAAACCAGCAGTAAAGGATCGACAATCGGCTCAATATCCCAGGAGAACCAGCGCCAGGTGAAGGGAGCAAACAGGCGAATGCCGTACTGGTTGGAATAATCCATGAGTACGTGCACCCAGGCGCCAATCCAGCAAATGGCAATCAGCCATTTCCAATTGATGGGCGGCTTGCGGGGGGAGGGTTTTGCCTTGCCGCCCAGGAAGGCAATGGCCGCGCCCAGCGCACAGGCCAGCAGCGCCGCTCCCAGAAAGGAATGGGTAAAGCCGCGATGGTCCTTAAGGTAAACCGCGCTGCCTTTGACCGCCGTGACCACGTCAATATCCGGAAGGTTTGAGGCCAGAACCATGGCGAGGGTGGCAAAGCGGGTTTTGCGGTCAAAAGCGGCTTTGCTGAGCGCGATGCCGGTAAGCGTGTGAGTGATATTGTCCAAGGCCAACTCCAGTCAACCCCTGCGCCGCGGCGCGAGACTCAAACAACCTGGTCGTTTGTGCCCTGCGCAGAGCTTTTCTCGCCGTCATCCGGCTGGGGCGCCAGTACGGTCAGCGCATCGGGCGCCAGCGAGAAGCGCGCCGGCAACATTCCGGCCAGCTCGCCATCCAGCTCAAAGTAAATGGGCTCTTCGCCGCCCACCGGATCACAGGCTACGTTCTGAGTGGTAAGCCTGGCCATGTCACCCAGATCTTTCCTTAAGACCACCGCCAGCGCGTACAGAAAATAGCGAAAGCGGTTGGAGCTTTTGAAGGCGCACAGATGGAGCTGGGGCTGGTCAATGCGCGCCCGCGGGGAAAGATGAAGCCATCCGGCATAACGGCGGGTGCGCTGAATCACGGCAAAAGTGGCGCGAACGTTGCCCTCCGCGGCGCGGCATTCAAAGGCCGGAAAGCCGTAGCGCAGCGCCTGGCGCAGCGCCTCCACGGCATAGGCCACCACTCCGGCGGCCAGCTTAAAACTGCTGGAGAGCTTTAGCACCACATAGCTATCAAAGCCCACGCCGCAGACACTTAAAAAGTAGCGCTGGCGCCGGACAGGCGCTTCCCCCAACCAGTGGTCGCCGCTGGCAATCCCCAGGGCAATGCGCCGTGGCTTCCAGCGCGGCAGCGCCCGGGCAGCGCGAACCGGATCGAGAGGCAGGCCGATTTCGCGAGCGAAAATATTGGCCGTTCCGCCGGGAAGAATTGCCAGAGGCGTGGAGGCGCCGGCCAGGCCGTTGACCGCTTCGTTGATGGTGCCATCGCCGCCGCAAACGACAGTCAGGCCAATGCCCCGGGCGGCCGAACGTGCGGCCAATTCCGTGGCTGAGCCCGGCCCGGAGGTCTGTAAAACCTGCAAATCGTAGCCGAGCTCCCGAAGCAGTTGGGCCGCGCGCTGAATCTGGCGCTCGCGGCGCGCCGGGCGCCGGCCCGCCAAAGGGTTGTAAATCAGAACGGCTGTTTGCAGGGCCGGTTCCGCTACCGAGGCGCTTCCGTTGACGTGTGTGATGGCGGTTCGGGCGGGAGTGCTCGCGGTATGTTTCAAATGGATTGAAATCCCCTTCGCGCGATTTATTACCGGCTGGTCACGTCCGTGCCGCTCACCAGCTTCTTGGCGACCATATCGCCCGTCTTCTTGTTGGTCTTTACCTGCACAAACACGCCCTCGCCCACCTTGAACTGGTCGAGCTTGGCGGGCTTACTGTTCATAATGAACTTGGTCTTCTTGTCGAATTTCACCGGCTTCGGCAGCCCGTAAGGGGTTTTGTCCAGCACGACTCCGTTCTTATCAATCGACTTCACGACCCCGTAGAGGTAGTCCTGGAAAATGCGGTCGATTTTAGTCGGATCGCCAAACCGGGAAGTATCGGGCGGCTTGGGAGTGTTAGGTTGCTGTGCCCGCAACCCCGAAACGGAAACCAATAGGATGCCTAATATCCAGCAACGTCGCCTCATGGCTTTAATTTCCTCCGTTCATCATCGACCTTAGCGGCGGCGCTCATCCTGACTTATTCAGACGTAACCGGCGGCCTTCGGGTTCCCGGTAAGATTTTGATTGGGAGCCCCATTGCCCGCGGTTGCGGGTATAATTTCGGATTGCGCCCTGCAAGTTCCTTATTTTAAGGCCGGAGGGCCTTTGTGTCCAAGCCGATTGAAAAACAGATCGCGGAACTGCGCCAAAGGATACGCCACCACGAGCGCCTTTACTACGTTCTGGACGCGCCGGAAATCAGCGACTATGAGTTTGACCAGTTAATGCACCAACTGCAGCAACTGGAGCGCGAACACCCCGATTGGGTGACGCCGGATTCGCCCACCCAGCGCGTGGGTGGCCAGCCGGCCCAGGAGTTCAGGAAGGTGCGCCACGCCGCGCCCATGATGAGCCTGGATAACACTTACTCGGTGGAAGAACTGGCCGATTTTGACCGCCGGGTAAGGGAGCTTTCAGGCCTGGACCAGGTTGCGTACCTGGCGGAGCTGAAGCTGGATGGACTTTCCATGTCGCTGATCTACGAGAAGGGCGTGCTGCTGTACGGCGCCACTCGGGGCGACGGCGCCCAGGGCGAGGATGTAACCCAGAACGTAAGAACCATCCGCTCCGTGCCGTTGCGGGTGGAGGAAAAAGGCCTTGAATTGATCGGTCACGCCGCACGCTTTGAAGTGCGGGGCGAAGTGATTATGCCGCGCCGGGCGTTTGAAAAACTGAACAGCCAGCGTGAAGCCGCCGGCGAGCCCAGGTTCGCCAACCCGCGCAATTCCGCCGCCGGAACCATGCGGCAGCTTGACCCCGCCATTGTGGCGCAACGCAATCTGGATATGTTCTGCTATTTTCTGCTGGTGAACGGAAAACCCGCCCTTGCCGCGCACGACGCCTCGCTGAAGGCGCTGCGAACGATGGGCTTTAAAGTTAACCCCAACCACCGCTTGTGCGCCGGATTGAAGGAGCTGATGGAATTTGTGCGGGATTGGGAGACACGGCGCGATTCACTGAAATACGAGATTGACGGCATTGTGGCCAAGGTGAACGACACGCAACTGTGGCCGAAGCTGGGAACCACAGCCAAATCACCACGCTGGGCGATTGCCTATAAATACCCGGCGCGCCAGGCTACAACGCGAGTGGTCAACATCCGCGCCCAGGTGGGGCGCACCGGCACGCTGACTCCGGTTGCAGACCTGGAGCCGGTGGATGTGGCCGGCGTAACCGTGAGCCACGCCACGCTGCACAATATGGATGAGATTGAACGGCTGGGCCTGCGCATTGGCGATACGGTGCTGATTCAGCGGGCGGGCGAGGTGATTCCGCAGGTGGTCAAGGTCACAGCCTCCGCAAGCGACGGCAAACCGTTTACCATGCCCACCCAGTGCCCCGCCTGCGGCAGCCGGGTTTTCCGCGCCGAGGGTGAGGTTGCGTTCCGCTGCCTGAATGCCGCCTGCCCGGCAAGGCTGAAAGAATCGCTGCTGCACTTTGCGCAGCGCCGCGCCATGAATATTGACGGCCTGGGAGACGCTCTGGTTGACCAACTGGTGGAAAAGGGAATGGTGAAAGACGTGGCCGGACTTTACTCACTGACCGAGGAACAGTTGGCAGGGCTGGAACGGATGGGAAAAAAATCCGCCGCGAATCTGCTGAGCGAGATTGAAAACAGCAAGCAATCGGCGCTGGGGCGCGTCATTTTTGCGCTCGGAATTCCCTTTACGGGAGAGCGCACTTCGCAGCTTCTGGCGGATCACTTCAGGTCGCTTGACCGCATCAGCCGCGCCAGTGCGGAAGAGTTGGAGGAAGTGTCTGAGGTTGGCCCCAAGATCGCGGAAAGCATTGTGCGTTTCTTCCAGGAGCCGCGCAACCAGGATGTGCTGAAGCGGCTGAAAGCGGCTGGACTGCAATTTGAGGAACACGGCAAAGCGCCGGCAGGCCCTCAGCCGCTGGCCGGGAAGCAGTTGGTGCTGACCGGCACGCTGCCAAACCTTTCGCGCGACGAGGCCAAGGCCATCATCGAGGCCGCCGGCGGGCGCGTGACCGGATCGGTAAGCAAGAAGACCGATTACGTGGTCGCGGGGAGCGAAGCCGGATCGAAGCTGGAAAAAGCGCGGAGCCTGGGCATTGCCGTAATCGGCGAAGAGGCTCTGCGGAAATTGATCGGCAAGGAATAAGCCGCAAGACCGCGCGCGGGGTTCTACGCACCCTGGCAAGCGCCGCGGCGGCACGCCGGCAGAGGAGCCTGGCGCCGTTTTTGCTGGTTGGCCGCCACTGCCCTGGCATAGCCGGAGAAATTCCTTAAGGCGCGCGCTAATTGGCGCCGCCAGTTGGTATAATCGTGTCTGGAAAAAGTTCTCCCGGTTCACGCAATCAATTATGCCTATCAGCGCCGTTAGCGAAAAAAGCCTGCCCCACAGCTCGGAAGTAGAGCGCGCCCTGCTGGGCTCCATCCTGCTGGATAATTCCACCATGAATGTTGTGCTGGAATCGCTGATCCCGGCCGATTTCTACGTGGAAGCGCACCGCATTGCCTTTGAAAAGATGATGGAGCTGACCGAGAAGAACCGCTCCGCGGAGCTGGTGACGCTGGCGGAGGAACTGAGCACCGCCGGCCTGCTTGACAAGGCGGGAGGGCGGGCTTACCTGGCCTCGCTGGTGGACGGAGTGCCGATGGGCGTGCAGAGCTCCGTGGCGGAATACACGCGCATCATCAAGGAAAAATCCGTTTTGCGCCAGTTGATCAACACCTCGAGCAACATTATTGCCCGCTCGCTTGAGGGCGGCGAAGATCCGCAAACCCTGCTGGATATGGCCCAGAGCGCAATTCTTGACATAGGCAGCCGGGAGTCAGCGGCGGGATTCTTCCGCGTTCAGGAGATTGTAAAAGACAGCTTTGGCACACTCGATGTGCTGTTTGACCGGCGGCAGGGAGTAACGGGCATCGCCACCGGATTTGAAGTGCTGGACAACATGACCAGTGGCCTGCAGCCCGGCGAGCTGATTGTGATTGCCGCGCGGCCATCGCTGGGCAAAACAGCCCTGGCGCTGAATGTTGCCGCGCACGCGGCGGTGGAGCAGGGCAAGACGGTGGCCGTTTTTTCGCTGGAAATGAGCAAGGAATCGCTGCTCATCCGCCTGCTGTGCTCTGAAGGCAGAATTGACAGCCACAAACTGCGAACCGGCTTTGCCAGCCAGGATGACTGGAATCGCATGGCGCGCGCGCTGGGCAAACTGGCGGAGTCGCAATTGCTGATTGACGATACACCCAGCCTGAGCGTGATGCAGATTCGAGCCAAGGCGCGCCGCCTGAAAGCCGAGCGCGGACTTGACCTGGTGATTGTGGACTACCTGCAGCTTGCCACCGGCCACGGCCGTTTTGAAAATCGCACCCAGGAAGTCAGCTACATTTCACGCAGCCTGAAGGGCATTGCCAAGGAACTTAACTGCCCGGTGATTGCCCTTTCCCAACTGAGCCGCGCGCCGGAGGCCGGAAAAGGCCGTGAGCCGCAACTTTCCGACCTGCGAGAATCGGGCGCCATTGAGCAGGACGCCGACGTGGTCATCTTTATCCACCGCGCGCAAAGCTCCGGCACCGGCTTTGATGAGCCCGGCGTGGTGACGGAATTGAACATCGGCAAGCAGCGCAACGGCCCCACCGGGCCTTTCAAACTCGTCTTTATCAGGCCCTACACTCGTTTTGAAAATATAGCCGCCGCCGACGGCCGCGCCGACTGAACCGAAGACCAGGCACACAAACTCCATGAGCGCCAAATTACTGCGCCCGACCTGGGCCGAAATTTCGCTGCCGGCTCTGCGACACAATTTTGCCTTGCTGCGCAAACTGGCCGGGACGCGCCAATTGATGGCCGTGGTCAAAGCCGACGCTTACGGGCACGGCGCCACTCCGGTGGCCGCCTGCCTGGCTGCCGAGGGCGCGGACTGGTTCGGCGTGGCCACGGTTGAAGAAGCGGTGGAACTGCGCGAAGCAGGGATTGAGCAGCCCATCCTGCTGCTGGGCGGGCTTTACATGAGCGATCCGGCGGATTTGCTGCGCTTCCGGCTGGTTCCCGGCGTATCGTCAACAGCCCGCCTTGAAACCTACGCCGAGTGCGCGCACCGCATGGGCAGGCCCGTGGACTTTCACCTGAAGATTGACACCGGCATGGGACGCCTGGGATTGCCGCCCGATCGCCTGCACGCTTTTGCTGACCATCTACAGGAGCTGGCGGGACCGGGCGCCCCTTACCCCGGCTGTTTGAATATGAAAGGAATGTTCACTCATCTGGCCGCGGCTGAGGACCTGGTTTCCACGCAGACCGACGACCAACTGGCCGTGTTTAACCACGCTTTGTCGGAAGTGCGGTCACGCGGCTACAATCCTGAGTACATCCACGTTTCCAATAGCGCCGCGCTGCTGGCCAGGCATGACATTACCGAAAACCTGGTGCGCATCGGCGCTCTGCTTTACGGCTCCTGCCTGCCGTTGATCTATCCCGCGGGCGCCGCGCCTGAGGCGCTTCCCGATTTCAAGCCGGTGCTGGCGTTTAAATCACGCATCGTGTTCCTGAAGGACGTCAGGAGCGGCGTGCCGCTGGGTTACGGCGCTTCGTATTACACGCGCAGGCCGTCGCGTATTGCCACGGCGCCAGTGGGCTATGCGGACGGGCTTAATCGCGGGCTTTCAAACCGGGGCTGGGGCTTGGTGCGAGGGCAGGAGGCTCCCATTGTAGGCGCGGTCAGCATGGACCTGACGTTGTTTGACGTTACCGGCATTCCGGGCGCGGCGGTGGGCGACGAGGTAACGCTGATTGGGGCGAGCGGCGACAAATCCATCTCCGTGCAGGATGTGGCGCGCCTCACCAACACCGTGCCCTATGAGGTGCTGACTTCCATCGGCAAGCGGGTACCGCGCCTGTACACAGGCCAGGAAAGCTCACCGGGCGCCCCAACTGAATAAAGCCGCCGGAGATCTGGTGCGGCCAGGCGGAAAAACCGGGATCAGGACGATCAGCGCTTAAAGGGCGTTGAAAACAGAATCCTGCCGCCCTCTTGAATGGCGTAGGTGCTGTTGCACTTCAGGTCCTTGACATAATCCTTTTGTCCGCTGGGCCAGTCAATTTCCACACTTTCGACCGAGGTGGCATTCAGCAGGCCAAAAGTCAGCGTCAGCTCACTTTGCGAAAGATAGCTGGAGCCTGAATGCACCGTTTGCGTCTGCAAACCGCCGGCGGAGCGCACCCGCACCACGGCGCCAATGCCATCGCGATTGGAGCGCGTTCCCACCGTCCTGATGCGAATGGCATTGTTGCGGCTGCCTCCCACGTTGTGGAAAAGGAAGGCGGGTCCGCCATTCGTGGTCAGCAAAATATCCGGCGCCCCGTCGTTATCAATGTCCGCGTACGCGGCTCCGCGCGCCACCAGCCTTTGAGTAAAGCCCGCCTGCGCGCTCACGTCTCTGAACTTGCCGTTGCCTTCGTCGTGGAAAAGCAACGCTTTCTCGGCGTAGGAAACCTGCGGCTGAATGCGGTTGATATCGGGCTCGATATGGCCGTTGGCCACAAAAAGGTCCTGGCGGCCATCCAGGTCGTAATCGAAGAAGAAGAGCCCGAAAGAGAGCGACAGCAGGCTGGCATGACCGATGGGGGTTGAGGGCGCAACGTCAATAAAGAAGCGGTTGCCTTCGTTGTGGTAAAGCCCGATCATTTCGTTTGAAAAATTGCCGATGGCCAGACTGGGATGGCCGGAATTGTCAAAGTCGTCGTCGTCAATCCCCATCGCGCCCCGTGCAATGCCGTCTTCACTGAAGGCAATGCCGGCCTGTACCGCCTGCTCGGTAAACCGGCCGTTGCGGTCGTTATGGTACAGCTTGTTGGGCTGCGTGTCGTTTGACACGGCGATATCGGGCCAGCCATCCATGTCGTAATCCACAATCGCCACGCCCAGTGATTTGTTGGTGGGGTCGTAGATTCCCGCCTTGTCGGTGACATCCTCAAAACGGCCGTTGCCCAGATTGTGAAACAGGTGGCAGGTGTCGCCCTTGTAGGCTTCCGGTGTGCAGTACGATTTGTTGTGACCATCCAGGGAACAGTAAATATCGGTTTGCGGCGACCATTTGACGTAATTGGTAACGAACAGGTCAAGCCTTCCGTCGCGGTCGTAGTCCACCCAGGCGGCGCTGGCGCCGAATCCGGTGTTGTTTACTCCGGCCAGGCGTGTAACGTCCTTGAAGGTGCCGTTATGCTCATTGTGGAACAGGTGCGCTTCGCCCAGGCCGGTCACGTAAATATCGTCCCAGCCATCGTTATCGTAGTCGCCGACGGCCACGCCCATACCGTACATTTCAACGTTCAGGTGCGCCTGCACGGTAACGTCACGGAATACGCCGTTGCCCTCGTTGCGATACAGCTTCATGGTCGTGTGCCTGGTTACATGGCCGGCAAAGTCTTTGCCGTTAACCAGCAGTATGTCGGGCTTGCCGTCGTTGTTGTAGTCGATGAAAGCGCCGCCGGAGCCCATGGTCTCCGGGAGATACTTCTTGCCGAAGGCTCCGGTGTTGTGTATGAAGTGTATGCCCGAGCGCCGCGTGATATCCACAAAACGCACGGGAGCGGGAGCAGCCATCACGGGTGAAGGCCAGAACCTTGATTCAAGAGTGGAAGGGGGCTGGAAGCACCAACCAAGGGTCATGAAAAGCAACGTCACGCCCAGGGTGGCACGAAAGCGAATTTTGGAAACTTTTGAATTCCTCACTTGGGAACACGGCCTCCGGGGCTGGCGGCGGTTGGGCCTGCCAACTCTCCGCTAACATTTAAACTGGCGTTTGATGCGTGCTTCCGCGCGGCGCGGGCGGAAAGGCTTCGTTCGCCATGCCCTGCTGAAGAGTATATCGGATAACGTGGCGCGGCCACCAGAGGCGCGGAGGCATGCTCGTGAATCGGCTGCGCCTCATTGTTATCTTCCGCGTGCTTAAGTTTGTAGGTGCCGGTGATCGCCACCGAAGACTCATCGGCCTTAAACCGCATGTAGAGCTTCTCTTCGCGCGCGGCCAGGCCGTCGCGGCGCAATCCGCGGTAACAGAGCATCAGGTTGTAGTGGGCCTCAAGATCCTCCGGGTCAATCGCCAGCGTCTTCTGGTATTCATCCACTGCCTGTTGATACTTGCGTTGCAGAAAAAGCATGCGCCCCATCTGGTTTCGAACCACGCGGTCATTGGGGTAGCGGCCGGCCGCCATGGCAAATTGCCGCAACGCGGCCGGATAATTGCCCTGTACTTTAAGCGCCAGTCCGGTGAAGAAGTGCGCGCTGGCAAGCGTCGGATCCAATCGCAGCGCGGTCGCCAGCGGCGCTTTGGCGTCGTCCACATTGCCTTCCTGAACCAGCGCCCGGGCCACGTTAACCCAGCCGTCGGCGTATCCGGGCCTCAGCCGGGTGACAATGCGAAACACCCGTTCCGCGCCTTTCAGATCGCCCTGCAAAAGCAGTCCGATTCCATAATCATTCCACCGCTGCCAGTCGGCGGGATCGAGAGCCAGGTTTTCAACAAATTGCGGGGCGCGGCCGGCTGCTGCAGGGCGCGGCGGCGGGCTCACCGTAAGATCGATCTTATCCCGGGCCATCACAACAACAGGCACGTCGGGAATTTCCTGCTCCCTGGCGGCAACTCCTTCAACGTGCCGGGCGAATATCCATTGGGTGTCGTCGTAATTGGGGGTGGCGGCAGGATCCGCAACAGACCTGTCGCGCCGCCCGGCAAAAGCCCACTGCGTGTTCCACCAGGCAAATTTGCGATAATTCACGCGCGCCGTCAGCGTGATGGTTGATCCGGCATCGCGCGGAATTTGCAGGCGGTAATGCACCGTGTCCGCCGCGCCCGGAGGGATCAGCCTGGCGTACATCACGGCGCGAGTGGACCAGGAATTGCGTTTGTTGATGACGTTGCCGTGCGCATCCAGTTGCAACGAGCGGTAGAAATGCGCGCCGGCATCCACGGGGCCATTGCCTCCGTCTGCCGCCTCCCCGCTCCAAAAGATGACGCGTCCCTTGCTGTCGACCGCCTTCAATTCCACCCAGCAATCGTAGGCGTCAACCGTTCCACCCGGAAAGAAGTGGCCAACGTTCAGGGTGCGCACCACCACCTCCACCCGCACGGTCTCGCCCGGGTGGACCACCGCGGGCACACGGCCAAGAGGCGCGATCAGGCGCACCGGCGTACCGGCAACCATTGCAGGGCCGGTGAGTCCGGCTGAAGATTCTTCACCAACGGCAAACGTGCTGGAGACCTGCGGCACGCCGCCCGCATTCCCGGCCACGCGGCCGGCCTCGGTTTCGCTTGCGGGCTCCTGAGCGAGCGCAAAAATATCCACGCGCAGCGCGCTCTTCAGGAAGCTCTTCACATCCTGCAGTTGCGTGGTGTCGCCAAACGCGGTGGGAATGGCCGTGTTGGCCGCGGCAAACCGGTGCGAGTGGACGAAGCCCCGTATGTTTCCCATATCGCTGGAAGCCACCAGTGGCATGTGGCAATCAACGCACATCATCGGCTTGGGGGGATAATAGAACGACCGCGCCCCCTGCCCGGAAACGCCGCTGGCCTGCCAGTTGTCGTATTCGTCAAAGCCCTTCAGATAGCGGTAGTGATTCACCGGCACATCCAAATGAACCTTGTGGCAGGCGGAGCAAAACCTGGCAACTTCCTGGGGCCGGGTTTGAAAGGGCTTCAGGAAAGCGCTGCGGTGCGCCTTGGGATCCAATCGCACCTGATAATCGTGAAGCCAGCGTATTACCGGGTTCCGGCTCTCCGCCAGTCCGGCCAGCGCAGGGTAGGAAAATGTAAAATCGCCCTGCCCCATGGTGCTGTTCACATGCACAATCGCATGGCAGGAAACGCATCCCAACCCGGCTTGCCCGGCCGGCGTCTGCTCCAATTGACGGATGGGATAGCGTTGCATCATCCCGGCCGCGATCAGTGCATGGTCATGGCATCCGCCGCACCACAAGCTGGGCTTTATGCCCACCGTGTCCTGCATGTACTCAACAGCCTTGCGATACCACTGATTGTTGAATGAGGAATGATGGTGGGCGGAGCTGTTCCATTGCGAGTAGATATCGGGATGACAGCGCTGACACGCCTGGGAGGTAAGAAAAAAACTGGCGGGTATCGGTTTGCCGTCCAGGGTGCGCGCGGAACTGGGAAACATCAAGCTGCCGGCGCCCGCGCCTTCTTTGGTCATGCTCAAGGGCGCCGTAGTGGGATTTCGTATGGAATCGGCGGGATCGGGGTCCAGCCGCTGAAATGCCATCGCTGAAACGTACAGCACTGCGGCAACGCCCAGAACCCCGACCGACCAATGCCAGGCGCCCCGCCAAACGGACGAAGCGGCGCCCAGGCGGAGGCGCTGCCTGAAAAAGAGCAAAAGCAAAAACAGGCTGAAAAGGGAAGCGGCTACGTGAGCGTACAGCGCCATGCTGTGCGGGCGCGTCATGCCCGCCATAGCCAGATACCCCCCGGCCGCCGCAGCCAGAGCAAAAAACGCCAGCATCAAACGGCCCAAACCGGTTTGGAATGCCTGGCCATTCCGCCAAACGCAGAGGCAGCCCGCAAAAACAGCAACGGCTCCAAGTACGGGATGGAGCAGGCTGTTGGCGACGTAGAAAAAACTGGGAGTGGCAAATGCGGCGAGGTATGCGCCGTTAAGCGCCAGCGCCAGGCCTGCGGCCAACGCCAGCACGGAAACGGTGCGATTATGGAAGTCGTTTGGCATCTGCTTGATCGCCGGATAAGGGCGCAGAATCCCGGGCCTTCTGCATCAGACCTTGCGGCTTGCGGCAACGCTGTGGACTTTCCGGTTCTTCAGGCCGCGTCCTGTAGATCGATGACCGGTTCTGGAAGCTTCGCAGTGTAATTCCCGCCCTCGCAGCGTGCCGGGATAGCCGCTTCCGCCATGCCCGTCTCTGCGGGCCGCGCCCAACGCCCACGCTGGGGAACATCGGCCTGGCGCCCTGGTGCGGAAAGTCTCCGGATGATTTGGCTCACACAGTTTGACAGGCGCCCAACGCCTTCCAACAGCGCGTAATGTCGAACAGGTTCCCGATAAGCGTTATCCAGGCGCCTGGGTGGACACCACCGAAAGACTGCCCGGCACGGCTTTTCCTCCGCACCACATCCGGCGCAGCGCTTATCGCGAAAGGACTTCAGCTTACAGCACACTCGACGGGCAGGAAAACCTCTTTCAAAACCTGAAGAGCGAGTTTTTTAAGTTATATCGCCAGCTTTATCGCACTATGGCTTCTCGATGCGGGGGGGGCCGGTTCGAAGGCCCGATTCCCCGCGGACCGCTCCTTATTCGGCGCCTGCGCCCATGGTCTTTTCCTTTTCATGCGGGTGGACGTAGCCGGAGTGGGCAAGCCTGAGAGCGGACGCAGCGTAGCCTTCCGCAGGCATGTCTTGCACGCCGTTCGCATCACACCAGCGGTTATAAAAATTAAAAAGCGCGCACACAGTAATGGCGTCGAAAATGGCTTCGTCACTCCATCCCGCCTGGCGCACCCTCTCAACGTCCTCGCGCTGCAACTGGTTGGACTGCCGATTCACCTTTTCAATAAAACGAAGCAAAACCTTTTCCGCCTCGCTGATGGACGCCTGATCAATCCCATTCAGCACGGAATGAACCAGATCGTGATCTTTCAGTAGTTCTGCCGCGACCGCGGCATGAGAGCCGGTTCAAAACAGGCAATGATTGCGGCTGGAGGTGAGCGCGGCAATCAGCTCCCGCTGGCCGCTGCTCAGCGGCGAAGGGCCGCGCATCGCCGCCTGCGTGAACGCGGCAAGATGGCGGGTAACTTCCGGTTTGTAACCGAAAAGATAAAGAATTTGCGGCACAGGAATTCCCTGAGCCTCCATCGCTTTCAGGTCCGGTCCTGCCGGGCCGGCTTTCGCGACGGGTTCCACCTCCATCAGATAGACTGGGTCCAAATGGGCCTCCTTTTACGCATGATGAGCGTTTGCGAACTCTAACGGATGGCGTGCCGATGAAACAACTCTGTGTCTGCAGGCATCACCTGCCAGGCTCTGCCCCCTCAACCCGATCCCAGGCGCTGACAAGAGATAAAACATTAGCCCACGTTCTATGTTCGCTGTATTTTTATGTTCCGAGAGTTTGACTTGAAGGAAGCCCCGCGTCAATAGTGTGATTGATGTACGGGAGCAAAAGATATTCATTACCCGGCATTTCGCCCGCCTGAATCCGGAGAGAGCCTTTACATCATTTACGATTAACCCTTTCGCGATTCCAACACGCATGCAGATGAGTGAATTCAGGGAGTGAAGTTGCCGGAAGCCGCGGCACGAGAGCGGCAAAATGCGCCCCGGACCCTCAAAATCTGGAAATGAGCAGCCGGAATTTGTTTCCCGTGGGTTAGAATGATAAGTTGTTAAAGAGGGCCGGACCAGCCTTGGGAGAAGATGTAAACCTACAAGCGAATGCGGGCGGCGAGAAGCCGATTGGCACTGTGCCTTCACCCTTCCTGCGTTTGTTGACAGGGCTGACGGTTATTCTTTCCGTGTTTGTAGTATTTGCGTTTTACACGGTTCAGCAGGTGCAATGGCTTGAAGATTTTCAGGTCAATGTTGTGCAGCGCAACCGCAAAGCCTCACTGCAACTGCTGCGCCTGCAGAACGACGCGAACCTGCTGGGCATTTCGCTGCGCGACATGACAGTAGAGAAGGCGCCATACCCCATCAGCGCGTGGCGCTCGGAGTTTGACCGCCTGCACGGCGACATGGAAGACGCTCTGGTACGCGAAAGCGCGGACGCCCCCAACGACCTGGGCACGACGGCGAAACTGAATGAATTGCGCGGCGTGCTGGAGAGTTTTTGGAAACAGGCGGGCCAGGTGTTTGACGCGGCGCAGCGCGGCCACGAAGCAGAAGCCCGCGCCAGCGCCCAATATGACCTGGAGCAGCAGCGCAAGATTATCAGCGGTATTGTAGCCCGTCTGTTTGTTTACAACGATCAGGCACAGGTTCGCGCCGCGCAGCGGATCGAGAAAGTTTACTCCGGATTCAAACGGGACAATCTGCTGGTGCTGGCGGTGCTTTTTTTGATTGCCCTGGCGACCGGTCTTTACACGCTGGGGGCCAGCCGCGCCACCTTCAGCAAGCTGAGCTTGCAGGCAACGCAGTTGCAGGCGCAGTCGGAACACTTGCGCAGGCTCTCGTGGAAGCTGATTGACGTGCAGGAGGGCACCTTGCGCGAAGTGGCGCACGACCTGCACGATGAATTTGGGCAGATATTGACGGCGGTCGGGATTATGCTGAATCGTGTCACCCAGAAGGCCAACGCCGACCCCGCTTTGCTGGATGAAGTAAAGACCGTGAAAAACCTGGTTGAAGAAACGCTGCAAAGCGTTCGCGACCGGTCACAGATGTTCCGCCCCGGCATGCTGGATGACTTTGGTTTGGAGCGCACGCTGGAGTGGTTTGCGCTACAATTCTCCCGTCAGACAGGCATTACGGTAAATATTGAGGGGAATTTCGGCGACGTCCATGTTCCGGCGCAGGACGGCATCCACATTTACCGGATTGTGCAGGAGGCGCTCAGCAACGTTGCCCGGCATTCCAAAGCCTCCGAGGCGCAGGTTCGACTGGCCCACTCCAACGGCGAACTGACCATTGAAATTCACGACGATGGGGAAGGATTCCAGCCGCTGCAGCAGATGGACCGCGCCTCCGGCGAGGGTTTTGGGCTGATGGGCATGCGGGAACGCGCCAGGCGCTTACACGGCGTGCTGACCATCCAGTCCGCGGCTGGCCAGGGAGCAACCATAGCGGCGCGAATACCATTACAAAAAGGCTGGCTTGAAACCGCAGCGGGAGAGGTGAAAAAACTGTGACCACAATTTCAACAGAGAACAAAGTTCGTGTATTCCTGGCTGATGATCATACCCTGGTGCGCCAGGGATTCCGCCGGATTCTGGAGGAAGACCCCAAACTCACGGTGGTGGGCGAGGCCGCCACAGGGCTTTCCGCCATCGAGAAGTGCAAGGAGTTGAAGCCGGATGTGGCGGTTCTGGACCTTTCCATGCCGGAGCTCGGCGGCCTTGAAGCCACGGCTGAAATCCTGAAAATAAGCCCCAATACCCGGGTCCTGATTCTGAGCATGTATTCCAATGAGGCTTACGTCCGCAAGGCTTTTGAGGTTGGCGCCAAGGGCTACATGCTGAAAGACGCCATTGAGCTCGACCTGGTAAGAGCGGTTCTGGCGCTGGCCGAAGGCCACGCCTACATGAGCCCGGGCATTTCAAACCTGGTGATCGAAGGGCTGAAGACGGGAACCTTGCAGGAGGCCAGCCAGGAGGCCCACGAACGCCTGACGCTGCGGGAAAAGGAAGTGCTGCAACTGATAGCGGCGGGAAAATCGAACAAGGAAGTGGCTTCGCTGCTGAATATCAGCGTGAACACCGTTGCCGTGCACCGCGCTCGCATTATGGAGACGCTGGGCGTGCACCGCACCGCGGAGCTGGTGCTCTACGCCGTTCGCAAAGGCCTGATCCAGCCGCAGTAGCCCCAGCCCGCCGGCACGCTGGAACAGGGCGGCAGACCCACGCCCTGCTGCGATCAGGCGAATTCGCCGTGCCGCATTTGATCCGCAATATAATCCGCCGCGCGCTTGGCTAACGCCAGAATGGTGAGCGTGGGATTCTTCTCCGTGGAAGAGACAAAGGCCGCCGCATCCGTGACAAAGAGATTCTTCACGTCGTGCGTCTGATTGAATTTGTTCAGCACCGATTTGCGCGGGTCGTCACCCATGCGCGCCGTGCCGGCTTCATGGATGCTCCATCCGGGCGGCAGGGCCTCGGTCCTTTCTCCCATAACCTCAATACCGGCGGCTCTAAACATCTCCCGCTGCGTCTCCACCATATCCTTCGCCATGGCCAGCTCGTTCGGGCCCCATTCGATATTGAAGCGCAGCACCGGAATGCCCCAGGCGTCGCGCACCAGCGGATCAATATCCACGTAGTTTTCGGGGCGCGCCAGCACCTCGCCAAAAGAGCCAATGCCCACCATGGCAGCGTTCATTTTCTTGATTTGATCCTTGAAGGCGGCTCCAAAACCCGGAACCTTGCGGCCAAAGCCGGGCAATTCCGAACTGCCGCCTCCGCCTTCAAAACCGTAACCGCGAATAAAATCCCTGCGCTTCTCCTTCAGGTTACGGAAGCGCGGAATATAGAACCCGGTTCCATCCGGGCGCGCGCTGCCCAGGGGAGCGATCTGCCCCACCAGCTTGGGAACCACGCCGGAAATGTCGGCGGCCATGATCTGCTCGCAGAAATACTTGCCCAAAACGCCGCTGGAATTGGCCAGGCCGTTGGCGCCGTCCGCACTGCCGGAGTTCAGCAGAATGCGGGTTGATTCCAGCGTGCCCGCGCCCAGCACAATCACCTTACCGTAGGCTTCTTCCGTCTGGCGGGTTATTCGATCCACAAAGAGCACACTCCTGGCCTTGCCGCTTCCATCCATCAACACTTTCCAGGCCACCGCATTTGGGCGCAGCGTCAGGTTGCCGGTCTTTTGTGCGATGGGCAGCAGAACGCCCTTGGAGCTGAACGACGCGGCCACATTGCATACGCGGCCGCAATGCCCGCAATAATGGCAGGGCACGCGCCCGTTGATGGGCTCCGTGGCCACGGCTGAACGCCCGTAAATTACGTGCCGTTCGGGCAGTTTGCCTTCGACGCTGTTCTTGAACATCCATTCCGGGCAGGTAAAGGGAACCGGCTTTAAAAAGTGGCTGTCAGGATTATTCTCCAGGTGATCGGTATGGCCGCAAACGCCGATCATTTTTTCCACCTGGGTGTAGTAAGGCTCAACGTCTTCGTAGGAGATGGGCCAGTTGTCGCCAAAGCCGTCGTAGGAGGCGGCGTGAAAGTCGCGCGGGCTGAAGCGCAGGGATACCAGGCCCCAATGCAGCGTTTTGCCGCCCACCGCGCGCGCCCGCACCCACACGTACTTCTTCCCCGTGTAAGGATTATCCTGTTCATTGACGAAGTGGGGCTTGTTCCACTCGTTGGCGGAATAGTTGTACTTGGCCCGCTCGCGCGGCCGGATCTCGCCGCGGAAAGGCAATTCCCAGCGCTGCGTGTGGTGTTTAAAATCCGTCGCGATGTTCAGATCGGGTCCCGCCTCAAGCAGCAGCACTTTCAGGCCCTGAAGCGAAAGCTCCGTGGCCGCCATGCCGCCCGCCGCACCTGATCCCACCACCACCGCATCGTAGACTTTTGGCATCGATCCAAATCCTTTTAAGAAAAGAAAATGTGTATTGCTGTGATTGAGTCGAACTAGCAGTTTAAGCCATTGGCCAATCAGCGCAAGAGAAAACTTAAAGGAAGGTAACGCACACAGGCGCCCAGGCTTGAAGCTTATGCCGCATTTACGGAGCTGCGGGCTGAGCCGGGATCAACGCCGGGCAAATGCCCGGGCGTTGCCGGGAAGCCGGCGGGCGGAGAAAGCCGGAACCCAGGTTGTCGCGGCGGTCAGCGCAGCCGTTCATCCACTTCCTGCAGCCAGTCGGGGCGTTTTAAAACCTCACGCGGCCGCGGGCCGTCCGGGGCGCTGATGATACCGTCTTTCTCCATCAAGTCCAGCAGGCGGGCGGCGCGGCCATATCCCAGGCGCAGACGGCGCTGCAGCAGGCTGGTTGAAGCCTTGCCCGACTCCACAATCAGCCGCACAGCCTCTTCATATACGGCATCCAGAGCGGCGGTGTCTTCTTCTTCGCCGGGCTCTTCCCCGCCCCGCTCCTTATCGCGAACCGGCTTCAGAAATTCCTCGTTATACTGCGGAGTGGATTGCGCCTTCCACCAGTCGACCACCCTGTTGATCTCCTTTTCAGAGACCAGAGGGCCGTGCAACCGCACCAGGCGAGAGCTGGCAGGCGGCATGAAAAGCATGTCGCCGCGCCCCAGCAACGCTTCTGCCCCGTTGGAGTCAAGAATGGTGCGCGAATCCACCTTGGAGGCCACACGGAAGGCAATGCGCGAGGGCAGGTTGGCCTTGATCAAGCCGGTGATCACGTCCACGGAGGGGCGCTGTGTGGCCAGGATCAGGTGGATGCCCACCGCGCGCGCCATTTGCGCCAGCCGCGTGATGGATTCCTCCACGTTCTGCGGCTCAACCATCATCAGGTCGGCGAGTTCATCGATCACGATCACCAGATAGGGCAGCGGGCGCTCCTGGTTCCCTTCCGTATCAAAAAGGTCAAGCGTGGAACCGGGTTCGAACAATTTGTTGTACTGTTCAATGTTGCGCACGCCGTGCTGCGCCAGCCGCTTCAGCCGGTCTTCCATCTCCATGGTTGCGCGGCGCAGAACGTTGGCTGCCACCTTCGGCTCCGTCACAATGGGAGTGAAAAGGTGGGGAATGCCATCGTACAGGTTCAATTCCAGCCGTTTCGGGTCGATCAGGATCAGCTTCACTTCATCGGGCGTGGACTTGAAGATAATCGACAGAATCAAAGAATTGATGGCCACACTTTTTCCGGAACCCGTGGAGCCGGCAATCATCAGGTGGGGCATTTGCGCCAGGTCGCCCACTTTCATCTTGCCCGTAATATCCTTGCCCAGACAGATGGCCAGACGCGAACTTGAACCCGCAAACTCGCTGGATTCGATGATTTCGCGCAGATAGATGATCTCGCGGTTCAGGTTGGGCACTTCAATGCCCACCGTGGATTTGCCGGCGATGCGTTCGATCAGAATGGATTCCGCCCGCATGGCCAGGCAAAGGTCATCCACCAGATTTGTGATGCGGCTGTATTTGATGCCCGCCTCGGGCTTGAACTCAAACGTGGTGACAACGGGGCCGGGATGGATTTGGGTTACAGCGCCCGTGACGCCGAACTCGTTAAACTTGCCGGTAAGCTGCAGGGCGCGTTCCTTCAGCTCCTCCTCGTCAATCCCCTGCTCATCATCCGGAGGCCGCAGCAGGTTGGTGCCGGGTAATTTGTAAGTGGAAGCGGAAACGCCGGTGATGCGCGGGTGCAAAGCGGCGCGCGCGCTGCCGGCGCCGATCTCAGCCGACCCATCTTCAATGCCTGCGGTTTCAAGCGGCGCCGTGCTGCGCGGCACTATCTCAGGTATCACCATCTCCGCTGGAAGGGCGGGCAGAGGCGCGCCATGCACGGATGCGGGCGGCGCGGCGAAGGGAACCGGAATCGGCGAGGACGGGCGGCGTGGCCCGACGGGCTTTTTGCCCAGCGCCCGGTCGCGCGCCATACGCCGTTGCAGCTTAAGCTGCTCGCGCGCTTCCCTCCAGGCATTGTAGCGGCGTTGCAGTGGCCCGGTCAGGGTGGCCACCGCGGATTGCAGTCCCCGGCCCGCCGCGGAAAAAGAAAAGCGGGTGAGGAAGAAGAGCGAGGTGAGAAAAATAGCCAAGGCCGTAATGCCCGCGCCCAGTGGATTGAAGACGGCTACCAGGCCCTTGGCTGCAAGATAACCCAGCAAACCTCCGCCCGGAATGGTGCTCCGGATCAGCGGAGTGAACGGAATCATCCTGAGCAGGGAGGTGGACGAGACCAGCAAAAGGCCAAATCCAACCGCCTTTGCCGCCCAGGATTCAACCTGCCGGCCCAGTATCAGTCCAGTGGCCAGAACAAACAAGGCGACGGGCGCCAGCAGGGCCGTCCAGCCCAAAGCCTGGTAGAGCAAGTCTGCGGTCAAAGCCCCAGCCGCGCCAATCCAGTTATGAACCAGGTGTGAGGAGGTGGAGGTATCCAGCGACGGGTCGAGGGGTTGAAAGGATATCAGGCTTAAGATCAGCAGCAGCCCTGCCACGCCCACCAGAAACCCAATCAGTTCGTGGCGGCGCCGGCCTGGGGGAAAAAAGGAACCTCGCTGCGGGCGTGATTCATCATCCCGGTTTTTGGCCGCTTTCGCGGCAATGGTGCTTGGCATGGCAGCCCTCTCTCCGCCCTGCCGCTACACAGTTCCGTGCGCTCCATTGCGCTGCAGGATACACGCTACCCGAACCGGGGCGCGGCAACTATGCGCAATGCGAAGGTGCGGCAGTCCTAAAAACCAACCTGGCGTTGATCGGAGAATAGGCTAGCGATGCAAACCCCATCCAAGCGCCAATACTAGCACACCCAGGGCCAGCCGGTAAATGATGAATACTTTGAAGGTGCGCCGGGATAGATAACGCAGCAGCCAGGCGATCACGCCGTACCCAACCACGGCGGATACCGCGATGCCCGCCAGAAACGGTAGGTGCATGTCCGCGGGCAAGCCGGTTTTGTGGATCTCCATCGCTTTTTTTGCAGCGGCTCCGGCGATGATAGGTGTGGATAGAAGGAAGGAAAACCGCGCCACCGCTTCGCGCTTTAAACCCCGAAACAGTCCCGTCGACATGGTAATGCCGGAGCGCGAAACACCGGGAATTACCGCCAGAGCCTGCGAAACGCCAATGATGAATGCGCTGGCAAAACTGACGCTTTCCACGCCGTCGCGGTGGTCGCCCGCGTGTTCGCCCGCCCACATCACCAGCGCCACAATGATCATGGCCAGGCCTATCACGATCGGCTGGCGGAATTGTTCCTCCGCCGCTTTTTCAAAGAGCAGCCCGGCAATGCCGGCGGGCACCGTGGCAATCACCAGGTACCAGAACAGGCGGCGGCGCTGGGCCGCTTCCGGATCGCTGGGCGCGCCCAATCCCACCGCGGCCAGAATCATCTGCAGCCAGTCCTGCCAAAAGTAGAGCACCACGGCCACCAGCGTTCCGGCGTGCAAGGCCACGTCGAAAGTCAGTCCCGGATCCTTCCATCCCAGCACCCAGGGGAACAACACCAGGTGCGCGGTGCTGGAAATAGGCAGGAATTCCGCCACGCCCTGAATAACGGCAAGGATAATCGCTTGGTATAGAGGCATAGTCTGTTTTCAATCCCGGGTCTCGAATCGCGATGGACCTTCCAGCCTTCTCCATCGGGCCAACCTCCGGCGCCGCGGTCCGTGGCCGCAGTCCGATTTCGCTATACTTCCAGCACCACGGGAAGGATCATGGGGCGCTTGCCGGTTTCACGGTCGAAAAAGCGGCGCAGTTCCGAGCGGATTTTATCTTTAATCACGCCCCAATCGGTTATTTCCTCGGTATTCGATTTTTGCAGCGTCAGCCGCACCACTTCGCGGGCGCTCTCCACCAGTTCCACGGCCTCATCCAAAGGCAAAAAGCCGCGCGATACGATTTCCGGCTGGGCTTCGAGCTGGCCGGTATGCTTGTCAATAACAAGGATAGGCACCACAATTCCATCGGCGGAAATGCGGCGGCGCTCTTTCAAAATCACGTCGCCCACCTCGTCGAGCGAGCCAATATCAATGCACACCCGGCCCACAGGCGCCCGCCCGTTGCGGCGCGCCCCGTATTCATCAAACTCCAGCACATCGCCGCTCTCCAGCAGGAAGGTCTCCTCAGGAAACGAGCCCAGTTCCTTGGCAATTTCCAGGTGGCGGCAAAGCTGCCGGTATTCCCCATGAATGGGCACAAAATACCTGGGTTTTACCAGGCTGAGCATCAGGCGCAATTCCTCAACGCTGCCGTGGCCGGAAACGTGCACCGGCGGCTGGCTGCCGTCGCCGTAGTGAACATGCGCGCCGCGGCGGTAAAGGTGATCCATCATGCGGAAGATGGACTTTTCATTGCCGGGGATGATGCGGGCCGAAATCACCACTTCATCGCCCTTTTCGATGCTCACCCAGCGGTGACGGTCAACCGCCACTCGAGCCAGCGCCGACAGAGGTTCGCCCTGGCTGCCCGCCACCACCATCGCCACCTGATGGCGGGGCAGCTTGCGCAAATCCTGCGGCTGCACCAGCAGGCCTTCCGAAACCCGCAAGCGGCCCATTTGCAGGGCAATTTCCGAGTTCTGGAACATGCTGCGGCCTATAAAACACAACCGCCGTCCGTGTTCCTGGGCAAGGTCCGCCACAATCTGCATGCGATGCAACGAGGTGGCGAAGCAGGATATCAGCACCCGCCCTTTCGCCTCCGACATAATCTCGGAAAAGCGCTCGCGCACGGCGCGCTCAGAGGGCGTCATGCCCGGCCGTTCGACGTTGGTGGAATCGGAAAACAGCGCCAGCACGCCTTTGCGGCCGTAATCGGCCAGGGTATGCAAATCGCTAACGCGCTGGTCCGTGGGTGTGGGGTCAAACTTAAAATCCCCGGTGTGGATAATCACGCCCAGCGGCGTGGTAATCGCCAGCGCGCCAGCGTCAATAATGCTGTGCGTCAGGTGGATAAACTCCACCCGGAATGGCCCCACTTCAAAGGGTTTGCCCGGCAGCATTTCCACCAGCCGCACAGACTCCACCATTTCATGCTCAGTCAGCTTGGCGCGCGCCAGCGCCAGCGTGAACGGAGAGCCGTACACCGGCGCGTCCACCTCATCCAGAACGTACGGCAGGGCGCCAATATGGTCCTCATGGCCGTGCGTCAGCAGGATGGCTCTAAGGCGGTGCTGGTTTTCCCGCAAGTACGTAATATCGGGAATCACCACGTCAACGCCGGGCAGCTCGGCGTCAGGAAAAATAACTCCGGCGTCCACGATAATCATGTGGTCGCCATACTCGATGGCCATCATATTCATGCCGAATTCGCCGAGGCCGCCAAGAGGAATAACTCTTAATTTCTGGTCTGGAGAAGGGATATGAGTAGCTCCTTAATCTTCATATCCTAGCATAGGTTGATGAAAAGCCGAGCGGCGTATTGGCGCAAGGCCGGTTTATCCGCGCGGTCAGGCCGGCGGCTTTGCGCCGCCCACGCGGCTGTAGCGGGGTAATTGTGCTCGCCACGCACGAGGCGTAACGTGCAGGAAACAGCCAGGGCGAGATCCTTCGCCGCACAAACCGCGACTCAGGATGACACGGCGCGGGCCGGGGGTCTGGTAGCGCGGACCTTCGTTTTTGAGGTCCGCGGGTTTTGCTCGCCACGCACGAGGCGTAACGTGCAGGAAACAGCCGGGCGAGATCCTTCGCCGCACAAACCGCGACTCAGGATGACACGGCGCGGGCCGGGCCGCGTCTGAGGAAATCCGGCGCTGATGGCCGACCGGGCGCCCTTTCGCAAATTGTGATTAAGAAACGGAGGCTAAAAACTTGTGAACCGGCGCCGGGTAAGGGTAGACTTTCAAGGTGCCTGAATTCACAGCCACGCGGCCACGCCGCGCTGCCTGCGCCAGTAAGTTGACCGGCGCCGCGGAGCGCCGCTTGCCGCCGGGCAACGGACGAAAAGGAGCGAGGTCCTCATGAGCGCAGACTCCATCGATCAGCTTTGCATCAACACCATCCGAACCCTTTCCATGGACGCGGTGCAGCAGGCCAATTCCGGCCATCCCGGCACGCCCATGGCGCTGGCGCCGGTGGCTTACTGCGTATGGCAGCGCTTTTTGCGCTTTGACCCCAGCGACCCGATCTGGCCCAATCGCGACCGCTTTGTGCTGTCGAACGGCCATGCCTCCATGCTGCTCTATTCGCTGCTGCACCTGGCCGGCGTAAAGGCCGTAAACCCCAGTTACGAAACCCTGGGTCAGCTCTCCGTCACGCTGGATGACATCCGGCGCTTCCGCCAGCTTGACAGCAAGTGCCCCGGCCATCCCGAATACCGCTGGACTTCGGGCGTGGAAACAACGACCGGGCCGCTGGGCCAGGGCGTGGCCACCAGCGTGGGCATGGCCTTGGGAAGATGGTGGATGGCGGGTTACTTCAACCGTCCCGGCTTTGAAATGTTTGATTACAACGTTTACGTTCTGTGCGGCGACGGCGACATGATGGAGGGCGTCTCGGGCGAAGCGGCCTCGCTGGCCGGCCATTTGAACCTTTCCAACCTCTGCTGGATTTACGACAACAACCACATCACCATCGAGGGAAACACCGCCCTGGCTTTCAGCGAAGACGTGGCCACGCGATTTATCGGCTACGGCTGGAACGTGGTTCGCGTGGGCGACGCCAACGACCTGGAAATGCTGAGCCGCGCCTTCACCGTGTTCCATAACACCAACGACCGTCCTACCCTGGTCATTGTGGATAGCCACATCGGCTACGGAGCCCCGAACAAGCAGGATACGAGCGGGGCTCACGGCGAGCCGCTGGGCGAGGAGGAAATCCGCCTGACCAAGCGCGGTTACGGCTGGCCGGAAGATTCCAGGTTCCTGGTGCCGGAAGGCGTTCGCGAGCACTTTGAGCAGCAAATCGGCGCCCGCGGCCACGGCCTGCGTGAGGATTGGATGGCGCGATTCCGGAACTACCAGGTCAAGTTCCCTGAACTGGCTGACCAGCTCTATCGCATGCAGCATCGCCTTCTGCCTGACGGCTGGGATAAGGAGATACCGGTTTTCCCCGCCGATGCCAAGGGCCTGGCCACGCGAGACTCTTCCAGCAAAGTGCTGAACGTCATTGCCAAGAATTATCCCTGGCTCATCGGCGGCGCGGCGGATCTTACCCCCTCCACCAAGACCCGCATCACCTATGAAGGGGCCGGCGATTTTGAGGCGGACCATACCCCGGCTCGCAATCTGCACTTTGGCATTCGCGAACACGCCATGTGCGCGATTCTGAATGGCCTGTCGCTTACCAAGATTCGGCCCTACGGTTCCACCTTCCTCATCTTCAGCGACTACGCCAAACCCGCCATTCGACTGGCTGCCCTTATGGAATTGCCGGTGATCTACATCTTCACGCACGATTCGATCGGCGTAGGCGAAGACGGCCCCACGCACCAGCCGATCGAACAATTGATCGCCCTGCGCTCCATTCCCGGCCTGGTTGTTCTTCGCCCCGCGGACGCCAACGAAGTGGCCTGCAGTTGGCGCGTCATCCTGAAGTTGCGGCATCAGCCTGCCGCGCTCATTTTGACCCGCCAGGCGCTGCCCACGCTCGATCGCAGCCGCTATGCCGCGGCCACCGGCGTGGAAAAAGGGGCCTATATCCTTGCCGATGCGCCAAGCGGCAAGCCCGATGTGCTGCTGCTGGCCACCGGCAGCGAGGTATCGCTTTGTGTTGCGGCCTATGAACAGCTAAGCCAGCAGGGCGTTGGGACTCGCGTGGTCAGCATGCCCTCCTGGGAATTGTTTGACCAGCAGCCGCGTGAGTACCAGGAGAGTGTGCTTCCCCCCGCCGTCACGCGGCGTATCTCTGTGGAGCAGGCTTCCACGGTCGGATGGGACAGGTACGTTGGACCCGCGGGCCGCATCATCGGCATGCGCACTTTCGGAGCCTCTGCTCCGCTCAAAGCCCTGCAAAAGAAGTTCGGGTTCATGCCCGAAACCATCGTTTCCGCCGCCAAAGAGCTGCTGGGCCAATAGAGCCGGTTCGGGATTCCCCGGGCTTTACCTTGCATCCGTCCGCGCCGCCAGGGGAAGTTTGACGCGGTTGCGGCAGGAGTAGAAGACATGCCTGATGAAAAACTGACAATTCATCCTCCGGATGCCGCCGTGCGTATGCCGCTGGCGGCGCATTCGTCCACCACGGCGCAGAAGGCTCCCAGGCGCGCCGGGGCCTGCATGATGTTGATTTTTGGAGCGGCCGGAGACTTGACCAAGCGCCTGCTTCTGCCCGCGGTTTGCAACCTGGCCACGCAGAATCTGCTGCCTCAGGAGTTCTGCCTGCTGGGCATCGACCGCGTCCCGATGAGTGACGATGAGTTCCGGGACCGGGTGCGCCAGGCCGTTTCCGAGGGCAATTGCAACGATCCCGATCACAGCGGTTCAAACTGGATGGCCGATCGCGCCCACTACCTGCAAGCAGATTTTGCCGACCCCAAATCCTGGGACATGCTGAAGCAATTGCTGGAAGAACTGGATGAAAAACACCAGACCGGCGGAAACGTTCTGTTCTATCTGGCTGTCGCGCCGCAATTCTTTCTGACCGTTGCCCAGCAACTGGGCCGCCTGGGGGTCTTGAATCAGGAAAACGGCCACTGGCGCCGCCTGGTGATCGAAAAGCCATTCGGCCACGATCTGGAATCCGCGCGCAAGCTGAACCGCGACCTGGCGGAGCTGATGCGCGAGGACCAGATCTACCGCATCGACCACTATCTGGGAAAAGAGACCGTCCAGAACATCATGGCTTTCCGCTTTGGCAATGGGATTTTTGAGCCGATCTGGAACCGCCGCTATATCGACCACATCCAGATAACCGTGGCCGAAACCGTGGGAGTGGAAAAGCGCGGCGGCTACTACGAGCACGCCGGCGCGGCTCGCGATATGGTTCCCAACCACATTCTGCAGCTTGTCTCCCTGACCGCCATGGAGCCGCCCATCTCGCTCTCCGCCGATCCGGTGCACAACGAGCAATCCAAAGTGCTGAGCGCCATTTCCATTTACCGGCCCGAAGATGTGTTGACCCACGCCGTGCGCGGTCAATACGGCCCCTCCGAAGACGACGGGCCGCAGTTGGCCGGCTACCGGCAGGAGCCGCTGGTTGATCCTGAATCCGTGACTGAAACTTATGTGGCCCTGAAGCTGATGATTGATAACTGGCGCTGGGCCGATGTGCCCATTTACGTCCGCACCGGCAAACGCATGCCGCGGCGCGTCACGGAAATCGCCATCCACTTCCGCCGCGCGCCGTTCGTACTGTTCCGCCAGACTGCCGTGGAACGCCTGGCGCCCAATATCCTCATTATGCACATCCAGCCCAAGGAGGGGATCTCCCTGCGCTTTGAGGCCAAGATCCCCGGCCCGCTCGTACAACTGGAACCCGTTGAGATGAGCTTTGCCTACGCCGACTACTTTGGCCGGCACTCACAAACCGGCTACGAGACGCTGCTTTATGACGCCATGCTGGGCGACGGCACACTGTTCCAGCGCGCCGATATGATCGAATCCGGATGGAACGTGATCAAACCCGTGCTGGAAGTTTGGGGAGCCATACGGCCGGATACTTTCCCGAACTACCCGGCGGGAAGCTGGGGCCCGGAACGCGCCGACGAAATGCTGGCGCGCGATGGCCGCGCGTGGCGCAAGATCGAGGAGTAACTGACATTGCTCCCGGCGCGGGTAAATGCTGCAGCACGCTGCGCCTGCTAATTTACGTTCAGGGTGATGTTGCCTGTGCTGGTTGCGCCGCTTACGGTATAAGCCGTCACCTGAAGCGTGTAGGCGCCGGCGGGTGTGCCGTTAGACTGTGCGGGAGGGGTAACAAGTGAATTTGATGACCCGCCACAGCTCATCAAGCTGAATATCGCCGCCCCAATAGCCGGCAGCGCAGCAGCGGCAGGCATGGGCCTTGAACGCGCTCGCTTCCGCAAGAGCGCGACAGCCGCCAAAACCCACAGACCCAAAGCCGGAAAAATCCAGCGCCGCCATCGCCACCAACCCGGCCCGGCCACGGCACGCGCGGTAGTGGTCACGGTAAGCACCGCTGTGTTCGTGGGGTTCACGGTAAAATCCACCCAATTGGGCGCTATGCCGCAAGCGCTGGCCGTGGGCTGCCCGGAACAGGCAAGAAATACCTTTCCCGTGGTATTACCGGTGGCGCTCAGCGAAAGCGTGGAGTTGCCCGTTTGCCCCGCGGTCACGCTGATGGCCGCCCCGCTGATCGCGGGCCCCGCCACTGCCGCCGCCCGATAAACACGCACGTAGTCCACCAGCATCAGGGCGGGATTGGGCGTGGTGTTATCCGGATTGCCCGGCCAGCTTCCGCCGATGGCCAGGTTCAGAAGCAGAAAAAAAGGATTCGTCGAATCGTTGAACGGCCAACTGCTGCCTGGCTTGGGAGGAGTAAGGGTGACAAAAACATTGGCGGGATCGTCCACGTAAAATTGCAGGATAAAGGGCGACCAGATGACGCCGTACACATGGAAGCCCGTATTCACGGCCTGCCCCGAGGGAAAATGATAGATGCCGTGCAGCGAGTTGGAGCCGTAAAAATCCGCCGCGTGCAGCGAAGACTGGATTGCAGCCGCACCCAGCAGCGGCACGTTTTCCATCACGTCAACCTCGCCGCAATCGGGCCATCCGCGGGCCGTAATGCTGCTGCCCAGCATCCAGAACGCTGGCCAGATTCCGGCGCCCACCGGAAGCTGCAGGCGCGCTTCCACCCTCCCATAATTGAACGCGGCGAGGCCCTGCGTCTTCATGCGGCCGGAAGTCCACGTGCCGCTGGCGGTGTGGATAGCCCGGATCACAAGGTTGCCGTTCCCATCCTCATAAATATTGGGATTGCCGGGATCGCAGGGCGCCACCGATGATCCAGGCGGGCAATAGAATTCCTGCTCCTGGTTTCCCCAACCTTTGTTGTTGCCGGTTTCGTAGGCCCACTTGCCGGAATTGGGAGCAGAACCCGATGCCCCGTTAAACTCGCTGGACCAGACCAGATTCCAGGATTGAGCAGTGCTTGCCGGCGCAGCGCAAAAGGCTGCAACAACCCAAAAAATACCGAACTTCAAGACCAATGGGAAACCAGGCGGTCGATTCATAATGCCGTGAATGTAACGCCGCGGGCGCAACATGTCAAAGCGTGCGCGCGTTGCAGGGCATGGAATCTGTGGAATTCTGAAACAGTTATCAAGTTTACGGCCTATGCCGGCCGCTCGGGCCCGCAAACTCCTCAACACCGCCCGGACCTTTCAAACCCCGGCGGCAGGCTTTAACGGCTCGTTGAAAAACGTTCCGGGGATGTCATCCTGAGCGCAAGCGAAGGGTCTGCTTTTTGCGGAATCAAGCCCATACGAGATTCCTCGCCGCTTGCAGTTCCTCGGAATGACAAGTGGCACGAGTTTTTCAACAAACTGTTAAGCGCGCCTTGCATTCCACATTGAGAAGCTGCAACGGCTCACCCGAATCAAATGTATTGGCATAGAATAACGGTGCGGGAGTCAAATCGTGAAGCCTGTAATTCGCAGCCGCTGGAATCTGACGCCGCGCCAGGCGATTCGCGTGCAGCAGCGCCTGCGCCAGCGTCTGATACTTGCCGACCGGGTGGGAAAGGTGGAAAGCGTGGCGGGCGCGGACATTGCCTTTGACCCCGTCACGCAGGTGGCCGTAGCGGGCGTTATTGTGTATCGCTTTCCGCAGATGGAGGAGTTGGAGCGGCGCTTCGCGCTGCGTCCTTTGCGGTTCCCTTACGTTCCCGGCCTGCTTTCGTTCCGGGAGATTCCTGTGCTGTTGAGCGCCCTGACCCGGCTGCGGCGCCAGCCGGATGTGATCTTTGTGGATGGCCACGGCCTGGCCCACCCGCGGCGATTCGGCATAGCCTGCCACCTGGGAGTGCTCCTGGATAAGCCCACCATCGGCTGCGCCAAATCGCTGCTGACGGGCGAGGAGGAAACGCCTGATCAGGCCGCAGGCTCAACCGCGGACCTGCGCCTGGAACAAGAAGTAGTTGGCAAGCTGCTGCGCACGCGCGCCGGCGTAAAGCCGGTTTACATCAGCCAGGGGCACCGCATTGCCCTCCCAACCGCCGTTCGGCTGGCGTGGCAATGCTCCGACGGCTATCGCATTCCGCGCCCCACGCGCGATGCCGATAAATGGGTACGAGCCCTGCGTGTGGCCTTTCAGCAAGGGCGTTTACAAGGCCGCCACGACTGACGGGGGCTATTCCGGTTCCTCAAACATGCGCTGCTCCGGCACCACCACCACAATGCCGGTTTCCGTTACGTGATACTTTTTGCGATCCTCTTCCAGGTCGTAGCCTATTTCCGTGCCTTCGGGAATGCGGATATGGCGGTCGATAATGGCGTTGCGGATGCGCGAGTGGCGGCCGATATCCACGTGGGAAAAAAGGATGGAACCGTCTACTTCCGTAAAGCTGTTCACCCTCACGTCGGGACTCAGCACGGAATGGGAAACGCGGCCGCCGGAGATGATGCACCCCATCGAGACAATGGAATCGATGGCCATGCCGATGCGCCGTCCTTCCTCCGCAAACACAAACTTGGCGGGCGGATACTGGCGTTGATAGGTGCGCATGGGCCAGTGATGGTCGTAGAGATTGAACACCGGCGAAACCGAAACCAGATCCATGTTGGCCTCGTAATAGGCCTCCAGCGTTCCGATATCGCGCCAGTACAGCGCCTCCTTCTGGTTCTCGTCCACAAAGTTGAAGGAGTAAACGCGGTGCGATTCAATCAGCCGCGGCACCACGTTTTTGCCGAAATCGTGTGCCGACGTGGGGTCTTCGGCGTCGGCGATCATTGCCTCAAGCAGCAGGTCGCGGTTAAAACAATAAATCCCCATCGAAACATGGCATTTTTCGGGATCGTGCGGCGAAGGCTTGGGATCCCGGGGCTTCTCCTGCCAGCCCACAATGCGGCCGCCGCCATCAAGCTCCACCACGCCAAAGCGCGTAGCATCCTGGCGGGAAAATTCGATGGTGCCGATGGTCACCTCCGCGCCCGCATCGATGTGGTGGCGCAGCATCGGCCGGTAATCCATCTTGTAGACGTGGTCGCCGGAAAGGATCATCACGTACTTGCAGGGCTCGCTGCCAATCGAGTACAGATTCTGGTAAATAGCGTCGGCCGTGCCCTGGTACCAACTGTCGCCCACGCGCTTCATAGGCGGCAGCACCTGCACAAACTCGCCCAGTTCGCTGGCTACAATGTTCCATCCCTCGCGCGTGTGCCGGTTCAACGACAGCGCCTTGTACTGGGTCACCACAAAGATGCGGCGCAGATCGGAATTGACGCAATTCGAAAGCGTAATGTCGATGATGCGGTATACCCCGCCAAAGGGAACGGCAGGCTTGGCGCGGTCGCGGGTGAGGGGGTAAAGGCGCTCTCCCGCGCCTCCGGCGAGCAGGCAAACTAAGGTGTCTTTTACCATGGTGCGCAGCTCCTTTTAAGGCTATGGACGCCATTGCGCGCAACGGCATCCCAACGCAACAACTCGCATCCCATCGCAATCGATGGGCAACATTCTACCTAAAAGGCGTTAAAAAAGATGTGCAAAAAAAGGATAGACGGTCATTGCGGCGTTCGTTAAGCGGATGCTGGAGGAAAAGGCCCCCCGGTCGGTTTGCAACACCAGCCGGGAGGCCTGGAAATTACTGGACGGTCAAGGTCAGGTTGGCCGTATGGGTTAACGAGCCTGCCGTTCCCGTTACGGTGAGGGTGTAAGACCCGGCCGGCGTACCGCTGCTGCCCCCCGGCGTGGTGCTGGAGGAGCCTCCGCCGCAGGCGCTCATCAGCAAAGCGGCCAGCAGGGCGCCCGCCAGCAGGATAGCGGGCCGGCGCCGGGCCGTAATTGCGGCCAGCCCCAGCAGAGCCAGCAGCATCAGCAGCCACGTTGCGGGCCGGTGCAGTCCGCCCGCCGCGGGAGGAACACCCTTCAGGTTAAACGGCAAGCCCAGGGCGGTTGTGGTGGCCGTAACCGTGGCCGTAACCGCGCCCGTTGTGGGCGTGACCGATGCCGGTGAGATGGTGCACTGCGATGCCTGCGCCGGATCGCCGCAGGTTAACGCCACCGCCTGGCTGAACCCGCCCACCGGAGTGATGGAAAGCGTATAGGTGGCGGAGCCTCCCGGGCTTACGCTTTGCGTACTCTGAGACGCGGCAACAGCAAAGTCTGACCCGGTGCCCGTTAGCGGCACGGTTTGCGGAGATCCCGCCACGCTGTCCGCAATGCTGATCACGGCGGAGCGGCCGCCGCCTGCCGTGGGTTTGAATACCACGCTGATGGCGCAACTGGCGCCGGCATTTAACGCCGTCCCGCAGGTGTTGGTTTGCGAAAAGTCGCCGGCGTTGGTTCCGGCAATGGTAATGGCTATGGAACTGAGCGTGGCGTTGCCCGTATTCTTCAGAGTGACAGTGGAGGCGCTGCTGGCGGTGTTAACGATCTGGCCGGGGAAAGTCAACCCCGTGCTCGGAGTCAGATTTACCACCGCGCCGCTTCCTGTACCCGTCAATGCAATGGTCTGGGTAGAGGGCGTACCGTTATCCGTAAGCACAACGCTGCCGTTCAGCGTGCCCACCGTCGTGGGGGTAAAGGTTACGTTCACCACGCACGACGCGCCTGCCGCCACCGTGGCTCCGTTGGTGCACGTGGTGCCGCTGGCCACGGCAAAATCGCCGGTAACAGCCACACTGGTAATCGTAAGCGCGCCCGTGGTGGTTAACGTTACGCTTTGCACGGCGCTGCTCGTATTAATATTCTGGCTGGTGAACGTCAGCGTGCTGGCGCTAAGCGTAACCGAGGGGGCGGCGCCGGTGCCGGTGAGGGCCACGGTTTGAGTGCCGCCGCTGGAGCTGTTGTCATTGATGGTCAGCGATCCGGTGCGAGTGCCGAGGGCCGTGGGCTTAAAAGTGACCGTGATGGTGCAGTTGGCGCCACTCGCCAGCGTGCCGCTGGTGCTGCCCGTGGGAATGCAGCTATTGGTCTGGGTAAAGTCACCGGTGGTGGCGATGCCGCTAATGGCCAGGACGCTGTCACCCTGATTGGTGAACGTTACGGTTTGTGTTGGCGCCGCCACACCCACTACTTCTGAGGGAAAAGTGAGCGACGAGGGTGTCGGTATGCCAACCGGCAGTGCCGTGCCGCCGAAGGTGGAGACAAAAGCGTTCTGCAGCGTGCCCGTCAAAGTGGACTTATAGGCGTTGCTGGTGGGGAAGTTGCTAGACGCTGTAAGACCGGTTACGTAGATGTTCCCGCTGGAATCCACGGCAATCGCGTTGCCTTGGTCCGCGCCGGAGCCGCCCAGATAGGTGGAAAATATGACGGCGCTGCCGGTTGAGCTTAGTTTGGCGACAAACCCGTCGCTTGTACCGCCTCCGTTTGCCGACTGCGTGGGCGACGCGGTGGGGAAGTTGGTTGAAGTGGTAGCGCCGGTGATGTAGGTGTTGCCGCTGGAATCGACCGCGATGCCGTTGCCAGTGTCCGCTCCGTTCCCGCCCAGGTAGGTGGAATAAACCAGCGAGGCGGTGCCTGAAGTGGCGGGATTCAGCTTGGCCACAAAGGCGTTATTTATGCCGACCAGGCTGTTTTGGTAGACTCCCGCCGTTACCGGGAAGTTGGAAGAAAAGGCAAAGCCCGTGACGTATACATTTCCGCTTGAATCGGCCACAATGGCGGAGCCCTGATCGCTAAGGTTGCCACCCAGGTATGTGGAGTAAACCAGCGCCGCCTTGCCCGTCAGGGTGGTATTCATTTCCGCCACAAAGGCATCGGAACAAGCAGTGCCGTTGCACGTTCCGCCGCCAGTTGTGCCCTGAAAAGCCGAGGCGGTAACCGGGAAATTAGAAGAAGCTGTTGAGCCGGTCAGGTAAACAATACCGGGCGAACCGGCCGCAATGCCATAGCCGGCATCCGCGCCGGCGCCGCCAAGAAAAGTTGAGTAAACCAGGGAACTGGCGCCGCTCAAAACGGGATTAATCACGGAAACAAACGCATCCTCGCCGCCCGCTATCGTAGTGAGGTAGGAGTTGGATGTAACCGGAAAGTCGCTGGACGAAGTATTGCCGGTTACATAAATCACGCCATTGCTGTCCACCGCCAGCCCTTGCGCGCTATCGGAGGTCGATCCGCTCAAATACGTTGAATAGTTAAGCGTCGTTCCACTGGACGCGATGCTGGTAACAAAGCCTGTGGGCTGTCCGGGCAACTTGGCGACGGACTGGTAGGCATTCTTTACCGGAAAATCAGCGGATAGAGTCTGCCCGGCCACAATGATGTTGCCGCTGGAATCCAGGGCGATGGCGTTGCCGGAGTCGGAATCCGATCCGCCCAGATAGGTGGAGTAAAGCAACGATCCAGAGCCGGAAACGGTGGGGTCAAACTTGGCCACAAAAGCGTCGAATGAGCCGGCTGAACTGGATTGGTAGGGCGAGACTGTCGGGAAATTGGTTGAGCCCGTTTGGCCCGCAACGTAAACCTTACCGGTACTATCCACTGCAATCCCAAAACCGGTGTCGGCGCCTGTGCCGCCTAAGTAGGTTGAATAGTTCAGGGTCGGATCGATCACCAGCGGCCGGGTGCGATCATAAGCTCCAACATTGAAGGCCACTTGCAGGCCTGCGGAGCTGCGGCGCACCACAAAGTTTCCGCTTACCAGGTTCCGGCCCGCGCCGGAAGCCTCGGTCTGATAGATCACCGGCTTTTCCAGCGCCACTTCGCCGCCCGGAACGCGCAGCCGCAGGTTACCGAGACGGTCCAGGCTATAGCAGGCCTTCCTGGCGTTGCAATTCACCCCGTCCACCGCCATCCGGATGCGGCCCGGATCGGCTCCCGCGGCCAGCACAAAATCGTATTCCAACTGCCGCTGGCGGCCGTAGTAAACCAGATCGATGCCGGGGTAAACGCTTTGCAACTTCACCCGCGCATAGTTCGGAACCCCAATTCTCCACTTCGCCGGCTGGTTGCCAATCAAGTAATTGCTGCTGGAGGCCGTGCGCTCCAGACCGGTCATGGAAGGCGACGCGTTGCCGCCCACAAGCCGCATGCGGATGCCGGCGTTAGCGCCTTTCGAGGCCTTGCGATGCAGCCCCAGCACCGCCTGCGAACCGCTCAACGCCAGGCTATAACCGTTGGCGCGGGCGGTAAAACCCACCCCGGCAGGCGCCTGCCCCACATTCGGTTCAAAAACCAGAGGTAAATTCAGGTAGCGTTGGAATGCCTGCGCCCTTTGCGCGGCGGTGATTCTGGTCGCCGTGGCTAAAACCGGGGCGTTCTGCCCGGTCTGGGCAATAGCCTGAGTCTTGTGCATGGTTCCAGGCCGCACCCCAAATGGTGTAATCGCGAGCGCGCAAATCGTTATCATCAACCCAACCCATAGCACTCGCTTGCTGTTAACGTTTAGATTATGCCCGGTTGTTCCACCATGGTATGGCTGCATTCGAATCCCCCTGTCTTTTCCACATTATGACTTTATTTTGAATAAGTTAAAGAAATCACGGGCGGCGCCAATGCCCTCAACGCAACCCGGCGCCTCAGTGCCGAGCGCAGCTCTACCCTTTCGCCGCTGACATCGGCGAAAAGGTCGGCTTGCACCAACTCAGTCAATGAGCAACTAAATTACCAAATGGCTACTTCTTGAAAAGGTTTTCAAAAGCCGCCCGCGCATCGTGGCCTGGGGCTTTGTCGGTTGAGGTCTGGCGCTCCAGCGTTCTTCGCATGGAGTAGAACCCGCACTCATTGCGGCCGTCTTTTTGGGCAATCCGCGCCATCACCGGCTTGGCGCACTCAAACCGCGCTGAGGGGTCAAAAAAGGAGCATTGGCGGCAGCTATGCAATTCCGCATTGCAGCGCGGACACCTGCCCTTGGGATCGACATCGGCGGAAAGGATGTTTCCGCACGAGGCGCAGCGGGAAACCGAATGCGTCCCGGGCAGTTTGGGGGTCTTGGGGCCAAACATCTCCGGCTTTGGGGTCTGCTGCCGCTCCCCCCGGCTTGAGCCGGAATCCTGGTACCCACGCTGCCGGTACTTTCTATCCATTCGATCTCCTCAGCGGCATAATCTGCCGCCATCCTTCACCCGTCCGGCGTCTATCCCGTTCAGGCCTTTAGCCATATATCCACGGGCACACGGTCCGGGTTCCTGGGCTTATAGGGCCAGGTCACTTTGCGTCCGGTCGCCGCCGACTCGTAAGCGGCGTACAGGATCTCCATAGTCACCAGGCCGTCGTCGCCGGTCTCCATGGCCGGTTTGCCGGCCAGAATGCTGCGCACAAAGTGGCGCATTTCCTGCGGAAATCCGTAGATATAGGATTCCTCAAACACCGTGAACGTCCAACCGCGCGTTTCGCCCGCCTTTTCCACAGCATAGCCGTAGCCCTTGGCGCTATAGGTATGCAGGCTGCTGCCCCGCAGCAAGTCGCAGTAGATCACGCCTTCGGTGCCGTAAAGCTCCACCCGGTCATCCATGCCGCCGGGTTTGGCCCAGCTATTCTCAATCAGGGCCGTTCCGCCGTTTTCAAACTCCAGCACCAATACGGCATTATCTTCGCCCAGCGTGCGCTTCTGGTGATAAACGCGCTGCAGTGTTGCGGTTATGCTGCGCGGTTTGATCTTGCCATACATCCAGCGCGACCACTCCACGCCATGGCAGCCCAAATCCATCAGCGCGCCGCCGCCGGAGCGCTTCATGTCGTAAAACCATCCCGAATGCGGCCCGGAGTGCCGCTCCCCCTGCTTCACCATGTACAGCTTACCGATGGCGCCCTCATCCACCAGCTTTTTTGCCCGTACGTACTTGGGCGAAAAGCAGATAGTTTCCGCGTACATCAACTGCACTTTGTGCTTGCGGCAGGCATTTACCATGGCTTCGGCATCGGCGTAGGTGTGCGCCATGGGCTTTTCAAGAATAATGTGCTTGCCGGCTTCCGCCGCCGCCACAACCACCTGCCGGTGCAGGTCGTTGGGAACGCCCACCACCACCACATCCACATCCGCGCGCTCCACCAGTTTCCGGTAGTCGGTCAATGTGCTGGGGATGTTCCACTTTTGGGCAAATTTTTTCACATGCGCGGAGTGCGACGAGCACGCCGCTACAATTTTCGCTTCCGGCACCTCCTGCAAGGCTTCGGCGTGCAAACTGGAAACGAACGCAGAACCTACGATCCCAACCCGCAGTTGTTCCAACTTCAAACCTCCATTGTCGTAGTCAGCCTAAGCGGCGGCAGCCGCCTTGGCGCATCGAATGGTATTCCAGCGGAATGAATAATACGAAGGCGAGAGTGTCGCGGTACGCAGTACCGATTTCTGATTGCGGCCGCCTGCCCCCAAGCGGCGTAAGGCCGCTGGCACGATACGGCCGGGGGGGCGCTGCGGGGCGGCCACCCGCAGCGTCCGCACTCTCACCGGCCTTTCAAACCCAAACCTTATTTCTTCAGCGAACGAATGTAGTGCATCAGGGCGGTTACTTCTTCATCCTTCAGCTTGTCGCCCCAGGGCGGCATCGCCGTCCCCTTTTTGCCATTTTTAATCGTGTCCACGATCGTACTATCGGTAACTGACGCTTGCCACTTGGCGCTTGTAAAATCAGGAGTATTAATCATTTTAATGCCTTTGCCGTCCGGCCCGTGGCACATGGCGCACTTTTGTTTAAAAATGTCGCCCGCGTTAACGCTGGGCGCAGCCGAAGCAGCCCGCAGAGTATAGAATACGGCCGCAACGGCCAACAAAAGCAACGTGGTTCTCAAAAATCTCATGACTGTCAATTATCCTCTCATTTTTGATGTTCGGGGTGGTTGCACGCGGCGGGAAACTCCGCGTGATAGTCCCACCCTGAATAACCCAATTCCTGCTGGCAGCCGATCTGCGAGGAGTAATACCCTTCGATCGTCCAGCCCTTCAATTCCTCAAAAAACTCCACGCCCGGCTGATCCTCCTGCGTCCTGTTCTGTTCATCGGCCAATGGCTGCAGCAACTTCACCTGCTGTTCAGCGCTCAAATCCACAAATGACTTGCCATGCCGCTCCAGGCTGCGCCCGTCAATCCACGACAGGCCTTTTACAAACCGCTCCTGGGTGGCCGGAGGCTCTTCGTTCAGAAACAGGTCGATCAGCCGGTTCACCTGGGCCGCTTTGGCGCCCGGAGTGTCGGTGGCTGGAATGATCAGTTCGGTCAATTCTTCCACCATTAGGTTTTGGTGCTGGTCAAAGAATAGAGGTTGCCACGGGCCGGAAGTTTGGGCGGCCGCGCCAGCCGCGGGCATGCCCGGCATCGCTCCATCCATGTTACCGCCGCGCGCCTGTCCCAGGATGGGAAAAGCGGTTACGGCGCTCGTTCCTAAAGCGATATTGCGCAGTGCTTCTCGACGGCTTTGGCCATTCTGGCGTTGATTCATGTTGGATTGCCTCGCGGTAGATAAATATCCATTTTAAGGCTAAGGTGAGCAAAAATCAAGGATTTGTCTGATCCCCCAGCGACTTCGCAAACTGCCGAATCCGGGCTAGCGGGGACTTGATTTCTCAAGAACCATTAGCGCCGGGTTTGTGCCGTTTCAAACTCACCTGCTTTTGCGCAGGCTCAGGCACAAACCCGCGGAGGTTCACAACCCGAAACCTCCGCGCTACCACACCCCCGCCCCGGCACGCGCCGTGTCATCCTGAGTCGCGTTTTGTGCGGCGAAGGATCTCGCCCTGGCTGTTTCCGGCACGTTGCGCCTCGGACGTGGCGTGCACTCGCATCGCCCCAACCCGCGCCGTGTCATCCTGAGTCGCGGTTTGTGCGGCGGCTTGCGACTGCGGGCCATTGCGCCACCCGCCGCTGCCCGCGTGGGACGCGATTACTGATGGTGGGCTTCTTCGATGCTCTGCCGCATATGCATCGCCACCTGCTGCGCGGTCAGGTTGACGGCGGTTTTGAGCGAAGGCGGGCTATAAGGCTGGCGGATCACATCCTGCCAGATGGCCTTGCCGCCGGGCGCCGTAAGGAACACCTCGGAGTGCACGTCTTTCAGCCGCGGCGAATCAAAGCAGGTGCCGCGCAGAATGGCGTCTGCCTGCTTGCGGTCGTCCACCACCACAAACGGCCCCTGCTTGGAGAGCGCGTCTGCCAACTGCAGATTCAGGCTGTTGTCCATGGATTCGATGTAAATCTTATGAGTGCGAAGCAGGGCGCGCGCATCCATGGTGTTGAAGTTGCGTATGCCTTTCAGCGAAGGTGGAGCGCCCGAGCCGGGTTTGGATTCGCTGGGCGATTTTCCCAGCGTGGGCCGCTGCTCCTGCGTTTGCGCAAAGGCCATCACCGCGGAAAGAAAAAGAATCGTCAGAAGGGCAGCGCGAGAACGGCTGGTCATAAACACCTTCCTTTTATTTTTACTTTCTCAGTTTATCAAACCGGCGGGCGGCGCGTTTTTGCGATGCGCATCGAGCTGGTTTATGCTGGCACAGCGAAGGGCTGCAAGGCTTAAAGGTTCAACGGCTACAAGCCCAGATCGCGGGCGCGCAGCAGGCGGCGGTGGTCTTTGGCGTCCTGCAACTGCTGGCGCTGCTGCTGGCGCAGGTTGCGCATGTCGCGCGCCATCTGGTGCTTCATCTGGATTTTTTCAGCGCGCGGAATGCGGCGGCCGCGGTAGGAACGCTTCCAGGCGCGCTGCTGCAGCTTCAGCGAGCGGCGTTCGCGCTTCTGCTCCTGGCGCATCATCGCCATTTGCGACAGCGGGTGCGCAGCCATTCGGGCGCGATGGCGGTGCAGGTGCGGTTTGTGCAGCAGCCTGGAGGCGGCCTGCAGTTGAGAAGCAGGAAATATCAATGCCAGTGCCAGTAAAAGCCACAATCGCCGGTTCATCGTTCCATCCTTATGGTCTCGCAGGCGCCCATCCGCCGCGCCCACACAGGCTATCAGGTAATCAGGACCATATTATCCGTTTCATGACCGCCTGTCACGCCCCTTTCGGGCTTCTCAGATATGATCGGCAGGCGGCGCGCGAACCTTGCAGACTAACTGCCGCGGCTGCGTATCGTAGCGCCGGGCTTTAGCCTGGCACATGCCGGCCTGAAGGCCGGGCGCTACAAAACCAACATGCCGGCCTGAAGGCCGGGCGCTACAAAGCCAACACGCCGGCCTGAAGGCCGGGCGCTACCAAACCAACACGCCGGCCTCAAGGCCGGGCGCTACGAAGCCAACATGCCGGCCTGAAGGCCGGGCGCTACCAAACCAACATGCCGGCCTGAAGGCCGGGCGCTACCAAGCCAACATGCCGGCCTGAAGGCCACGGCTACGGCAAACGCGGCTACGGAATGGCGCTGCTGATAAACTGCGACACGTTCTGCTTAAGCTGCGCCAGCGATTTTTCGCGGATGTAAATCATATGCCCGGCGTCGTAATACCCGGTGGAAATATTGGCGGCGCGCTGCGCGTCAAGGTTCAGATGGTGCAGCGTATATTCGGTGGCAAAAAATGGCGTGGCCAGGTCAAAGTGGCCCGAGGCCACATACAGCTTCATGTACGGATTCTTCACAAAGGCTTCGCGCAGCGCAATGGCCGTATTGGGAAAACCCCCGCCGGCCGATCCCCAATCCCACTGCCGGAAGCCGCCGCCCAGAATGTAGTATTCGCGGTCGGTTTCGTAGCCCAGGTCGGCGCGCACATAATTGTTGAACAGCGCCGTATAGGGAGGCCGGATGGCAGCCTCGCTGGGGTCATAATCGGGGACTTCGGCCACGCCGGAATAGTTCAATCCGGTAAAGCGGGCGTCCAGGCGGCCCAGAATCAGCTTCTGGCTGCGCAGCAGTTCAGCGCGAAATCGCCCGGCGCGAATGCGCAGGTTGCTCTCATCGATATATTCCCTGGAAAGGCCGGTGTAGCGCGCGAGGTGGTCAATGGCGTCCTGGCGCTCCGCCGGTGTCAGGCGGTCGCCCTTGGCCAGGGCCGTGGCGTAGCCGGTTTCCGCCCAGGCCTTCGACTCCGCGATGGCCTTATCCATATCACCCTGCAAATCGGCGGGCAGCTTCTTGTGATACCACGCAATGGCCGTGTAGCTGGGCAGGTAAAGAATGTAAGGCAGATCGTTGCCGCGGTTAAATTCCAAAGTCTCAAAATTCAGCACCGAAGAGATCAGCACAATGCCGTTCAGCGCCATGCCATGGTCAACCAGATAGCCGGAAAGTCCGGCGGCGCGAGTGGTGCCGTAACTTTCGCCCACCAGGAACAGCGGCGAAGTCCAGCGCTTGTACCGCGTCAGGTACAGGCGGATGAACTCGCCCACGGACTCAATATCCCCATGCACGCCCCAGAATTTTTTGCCGAGCTCGGGCTTGACCGGGCGGCTGTAGCCGGTTCCCACCGGATCAATAAACACCAGGTCGGTCTGGTCCAGCCAGGTGTAGGCGTTGTCGGTAAGGTGGAACGGCGGGGCGGGCATGGAGCCGTTCGGCTGCAAGGCGACGCGGCGCGGGCCAATGGCGCCCATGTGCAGCCACACGGAAGAAGAGCCGGGTCCGCCGTTGAACGAAAACATCAGCGGCCGCCGGGCGGCTTCAGCGGCGTTATCCAGCGTATAGGCCACAAAAAAGATGTGCGCCTCGGTCACGCCCTGCGCGTTGTTAATGGGCAGCATGCCGGTGGTGGCCGTGTAACTGAGCGTGCGGCCGTCCACGTGAATCTGGTGGTGGGTAACGATGGGCGGCTTTTCTTTTTCGGGCTTGGCGGCCTCAGGTTGGGCGGCTACCGGCTTTGCCGCCTCAGGCTTTGCCGCTTCGGCCGGCGGCGCTGGCGGCGCGGGCCTTTCCCTGCGCCGCTGCGCGTAGAATGGAGCGGCGGCAAGCAACAGTGCAACCCCCAGCAGAACAACACCTGGAACTCTTCGCGACATGAAGGCACCCTCCACTTGAAACCGGCCATAGTGCCACGATTAAACCGCAAAAGGAAGCAAGAAAAAAACGGCTCAGCCGGTTTAAGGCCGGGGATGGCGGGAAACCGCAGGCGAAGGCAGCAGCATCAGAGCGCGCGTTCGCGCCGGGCGCAACTTGGCGCTTCAGCAGCCGGGCCGGCGCGAGGAGCTCAGAAAAAATACCTGCCGCAAAAAAACTGGCGGCCTGGTGCGGCGTCACGCCTTCCAATCCGTGTGGAAGGCGCCGGGCTTGTCGATGCGGCGGTAGGTGTGCGCGCCAAAGCAGTCGCGCAGCGCCTGCAGCAGGTTGGCGGGCAGCCGTTCCTGGCGGTAGGCATCCACGTAGCTCAGCGTCACGCTGAAGGCGGCGCAGGAAATGCCGAGGCCCGCCATTTCCGCCACTATCTGGCGCAGGCTGCCGGCGGTCTCGTTCACCAGGCGGCTAAAATAGGAATCGAGCAGCAGATTCTTCAGCCCCTCTTTGGCGCGAAACGCGGCGGCGATGGGGTCCAGCATTTTGGAGCGGATAATGCACCCGCCCTTCCAGATGCGCGCCACTTCGGCCAGATTCAGGCTGTACTTATACTCCGCGGAGGCCACGCGCAACTGCTCAAAGCCCTGGGCGTAGCAGGCGGCAAACACCAGGCCAAGCGCCTGGCGCAGATTGCTGATCAGCGTCTGGCGATCGCCTTTATAGGCCGCGGAGGGGCCTTTCAGAATGCGCGAGGCCGCCACGCGCTCCTGTTTCAGTCCGCTCAAAATGCGGCTGGAAACGGCGGCGGTGAGCGTGGGAATGGCCACGCCCAGGTCCATGGCATCCTGCGCCGTCCATTTGCCCGTGCCCTTCTGCTCCGCCTCGTCCAGAATCAGGTCCACCAGCGGGCGGTTGGTTTCCGGATCGATCTTCCCCAGCACCAGGGCGCTGATTTCCATCAGGAACGAGCCCAGCTCCGCGCCGGCCCACGCGGCAAAGGTGTCGCGAATTTCCGCCGCGCTCATCCCCAGCGCGGTTTTAAAAATGTCATACGCCTCCGTGATGGCCTGCATCATGCCGTACTCAATCCCGTTGTGCACCATCTTCACGTAATGCCCCGCGCCGCCCGGCCCCAGGTAGGTGCAGCAGGCGCCGTCCGGGGTTTGCGCCGCCATGCGCGTCAGCACCGCCTCCAGGTGACGGTAGGAGGGTTCGTGGCCGCCCGGCATCAGGCTGGGACCGTGCAGCGCGCCTTCTTCGCCGCCGCTCACGCCCATCCCGAAAAAGCGCAGCCCGGCCCCCTCCAGCTCGCGCCCCCGGCGCTCCGTATCCTTGTAGTAGGAGTTGCCGCCGTCAATCACAATGTCTTCAGGTTTAAGGAAGGGTTTCAAATCGCGCAGCACACTATCCACCGGCGCGCCCGCGGGAACCATCATCAGAATACGGCGCGGCGTTTCCAGCGCGTCAACAAAATCTTTCAGGTTGGTGGCGCCCACCAGGTTCTTCCCCGCTCCGCGCTCCAGAAAGCCGCTCACCTTCTTCGCATCCAGGTCGAAGCCCGCCGCCGGAAATCCCTTGCTCTCCGCATTCATCGCCAGGTTGCTGCCCATAACGCCCAAGCCGATCACACCCAAATGCTGCTTTGCCATGAAGCCGTCCTCCTGATGAATGTAAACGCATGCCCTAGCATAGCAGATGAAAGGCGCGCTTGCGGCGCGCTTGATGCCGTTTCAAGGTGCGCCTCCACGCGCCGCGCCGCCTGCAGATTTATCGCACCGGAAAGCGGTTTATCTTGACCCCGGCCTGACCATTGGGTAAATTGGCAACTCGGGATAACTCTATGCCATATACACTTCAGGTTTTGAAAGCAGGCCAATGCCAGGTGCGCGGGCCGGAAGTTTACTGGATGGATCGCTGGGACGACTGGGAGGACCTCTACTTTTACATGGTGCTGATTCGCGGCGAGGGCCTGACCGCCCTCATCAACACCGGCCCGCCGCGCGATCTGGCGCCGCTGAATGCGCGCTGGTCCTCCGTCTTTGGCCCGCGCGGCGCGCTGGCGCGCCAGCCGGAGGAATTGCCGGAAGCCGCTCTGGCCCGCCACGGCGTAAAGCCTGAAGACGTGCAGCGCATTTTTCTGACGCCTTTGCAGGCTTACGCCGTAGCCAACGTAGGCCTTTTCAAAAACGCCGAGATCTGCATCTCGCGCCGCGGCTGGATTGAGGATTTTCAGGCGCCGGCTTATGAAATGCACGTTCCCCGCCAGTTCCGCATTCCCGATGAGGCGCTGCACTACCTGACCTTTGAAGCGCCTGAAAAAGTGCGGCTGGTGGCCGATGAGGAACAGATCGCCCCCGGCATCCGCTGCGCCTGGGTGGGAACGCACCACCGCTCGTCGATGGCGGTGTTTGTTGAAACCGCGGCCGGCACCGTAGCCGTAACCGATAGCTGCTTTAAGTATGGCAATATTGAAGGCATGCACCCGCTCGGCATTATGGAAAGCCTGCCAGAGTGCATGGCAGCCTACAACCGCCTGCGGCGCGAGGCCGATATTGTGCTGCCTTTGTACGAGCCTGAGGTGCTCAAGCGCTATCCCCAGGGTAAGATCGGCTGAACTCGAGGTAAAGCCCCCTTGGCCCGTTACGCATTCCGTTTGCGGTTGAAGCCCGGCGCGGTCGAGGAATACGAGCGCACGCACAAAGCCGTGTGGCCGGAGCTGCTGGCCAAAATCAAGGCGGTGGGCATCTACGACTACTCCATCTTCCGCCGCGATCTGGACCTGATTCTGGTAATGCGGGTTGAAGACTTTGACCGCGCCTGGGACGAGCTGGCCAAGGATCCCGTAAACCTGCGCTGGCAGCAGGAAATGAGCCGCCTGTTTGACGACGTGCCCGGCATCCAGCCCGGCGAGCGCTTCGCCATGATGAAAGAGGTTTTTTACCTGGAGTAGGACATCGCGGCGCAGTGGCGCCCGCTCGCGGTGGCCGCGCTCTATCAGCGCCGGCATTTGTCTGAAGAAAACCCGGCGGTCCCTTTCTGCGTCAGGGCAGACTCCAACCGCCGCTACAGTAGCGCACCGTCGCTGCCGGGTTATCCCATCCCACCCGACTGGAGGCATTATGCAGGTAGCTCCCGTAATTCTGGTGGTGGGAGCGCTAATATTTCTGGCTCACCTTTTTGTCGCTGTTTTCAGCCGCTTCCGGGTACCCGATATTCTGCTGCTCACCCTCATCGGCCTGGTGCTGGGACCAATCCTCCACCTGGTGCGCCCGGAGCAGTTGGGCGCCGTGGGACCGGTGTTTACCACCGTCACCCTGGTGCTGCTGCTGTTTGAGAGCGGAACCGGCCTGCGCTTTGAAACCGTGCACAAGGCCTTGCGCGGAACCCTGGTGCTGGCCCTTACCAGTTTTATGGCCACGCTGACGGTGGTGGGAGCGCTGGCGCATTTTGTGGCGCACATGGGCGCGCTTTCCGCACTGATATTTGGCGCCATTCTGGGCGGTACGTCGCCTACCGTGGTCATTCCTCTGGCCGGGCACCTGGGCATGGCCAAGGAATCCCGCGTGATTGTCTTTCTGGAATCGGCGCTGGGCGACGTGCTCTCCATCATCCTTACCCTCACCCTGCTCCGCGCCCTGCAAATGGGCAGCCTGGACGTTGGCAAAATGCTGGGCACCATCATCTCTTCCTTCACCTTTGCGGTCGTCCTCGGCTTTCTGGGCGCCGCGGCGTGGTCCGTTCTGTTAAACAAAATCCGCAACCTGCGCAACGCCATTATGACCACGCTGGCGTTTGTGTTTGTGATTTACGGGATAACGGAGATTTTGGGCTACAACGGCGCCATGGCGTCGCTTGCCTTTGGCATTACTCTGGGCAATGTGGACATGATCAATTCCTCTGCTCTGCGCCGGTTAACCTTTCTGGAACCCATTTCGCTGAACCAGATGGAAAGAACCGTATTCGCGGAAATCGTCTTCATTCTGAAAACATTTTTCTTCGTTTTCGTCGGGGTTTCCATTCAATTCATCAATTCGGGCTGGCTGCTGATCGGCTTGCTGGCAACGGCGTGCATCTTTCTGCTGCGCATCCCCATTGTAAAATTCTGCGTGCCCAAATCCCTTCCGCGCACCGACGCCGCCCGCATGGCGATCATGGCGCCCAAAGGCCTGGCCGCCGCCGTGCTGGCCTCCATCTGCGTGCAGGCCAAGGTCCCCAGCTCAAACCTGATCCTCGCCGCCACCGATGGCGTCATCCTGCTCAGCATCACCCTTACTTCCATTTTGGTGTTTTTGCAGGATAAAACGCGCCTCGCTAAGTTTTATCGCTTCATCTTTTCAGACTTTGCCGAACCGATTCCGGTGGAACCCGAGCCCCAGGCCGCGCAACTCAAAAGCGACTGATCCGCGCAGCCCTCCCGGCGTTTCCGCGCTGGGGGTTAAGCATGCCATCCTTGCGGGGCCGGGGCGCGCATTCGGCTTGAGCCACCCGTTTGCCCTGCCTGAGGCGGCGTATGGATTGTAGGCGTTGTGTGCGTCTGAGACGTGTTAGACAATTTATAAGTTGACTTGTTCTCTGCCGGAAAGGCATATTCGAACTGCGCGTCGCGCGGCGCGACGCGCCGGTTGTTCTTTACCCCTCTTTCGTCACCCCCCCGATCCGAACATTAGAATCCGGCAACCAGAGCCCAAGAGCACGCCGGAATCCTGCGTGGTGAACCGGGCCTAACGTCGAAAACCGCTCCACGATTCAACGCGCCCGCCCAGGGACCCAAGCTACAAGGCCCGCTATTTATGCGGGGATGCGCGATTTGGAACCATATCGCGCCCCCAGGAAGCAGAAAGCCGCGGCGTGCCGGCAGCAGAGGCTCCGCACCACC
>VFSW01000750.1_pt1 | contig 48074 bp, 54 predicted proteins | sample 5358111 | NCBI WGS metagenome assembly VFSW01 (sample SAMN11554181, study PRJNA540505) | mine drainage metagenome | isolation source: sediment from site ElyBrook_90M | place: USA: Ely Copper Mine, Vershire, VT | collected 2017 | reverse complement strand
TTCACCCCGGCGGAAACCTGGAAATCCAGCTGGAAACACTCCTGAATCAGGAAGGGGCCCCCGTTGAAGTTGCCCCCGGCAGCGGGCATGAAGTGCGCATGCCGCTGCCTGCCGGACTGGAGCGGGCTTTCATTGCCCGCTTTGTGTAACGCTCAGGACCTCTTCAGCGGACAGGTGGAGAGCCCGAACAGCTTGTAGGCGCCGCAAAAACCAAATAGTCCCGTAGCCAGGGGCAGTACGCCTATCCAGCCCCACCCGCCAATCTGGCCCGTTGCCGCAGCGGCCATGAGCGCTGCTCCTACCACGACGCGCAGTACCCGATCGATGCCACCCACGTTCTTTTCCATGATGTGCTCTCCAGAGTTGTCAATCTTCGTCAGACTGTCCGATCTGCGACCGGGCCGGCTGATTTTCACCCCACATGGCATTGAGAATGGCCAGCAACACGGCAAACCCGATGCCTAATACCCAAGAAAAGTACCACATTTCGCACTCCTTCTGATCTCGTTAATGTCAATAGGCCGAGTGGTCGTTTTTCTGCACATAGGCTGCCGTGACCTTGCCCGCCATGACCCGGTATGCCCAGGCCGTGTAGAAGATGATGATGGGCACGAAGATCAGGGTGGCCACCAGCATGATCCCCAGCGTGCCCTTGCTCGATACGCTGTCCCATACCGTCAGGCTGGCATTGGGCATGGAGGAGGACGGCATGACGAATGGAAACATGGCCACACCGGCGGTACCGATGATGCCCGCAATGGCCACCGACGAGGCCACGAAGGCCCAGCCCGTGCGTCCGAGGGACAGCAGTGCCATGGCCAGCAGGGCCCCTGCATAAGCCAGCGCCGGGACCAGCAGGGTCAGTGGCGCCTTGTGGTAATTGGCAAACCACGCCCCTGCCTCGCGCGTCACGGTCTTGGCCATGGGGTTGGACAGGGCCGCGGGATCCACCAGCGAGGTGATGACATAGCCCGGGATGCTGCGGGCAAGCCACAGGCCGGCAACACTGAATGCCACCAGCATCAGGATTCCGGCCCAGAGCCCTGCCCGCCGGGCGCGTTGCTGGATGATGCCTTCAGTGCGATGCGCGAGGTAGACGGCACCGTGAAAGGTGATCATGGCAGAGCTGACCACCCCCGCCAGTAACGCAAAGGGGTTGAGCAATTGCCAGAACGAGCCGGTGTAGGTGGAGACGAGGCTGTCGTCAAAGCCGAAAGGCACTCCCTGCAGCAGGTTGCCAAAGGCCACGCCAAAAATCAGCGGCGGTACGGCCCCCCCGATGAACAGGCCCCAATCCCAGGTGCTGCGCCAGGTGGCATCGTGGATTTTGCTGCGGTAGTCAAACCCGACCGGCCTGAAAAACAGCGCCCACAGCACTGCCAGCATGGCCCAGTAGAATCCGGAAAAGGCCGTGGCATACACGAGCGGCCAGGCAGCAAAAATGGCCCCGCCTCCCGTGATGAACCAGACCTGGTTGCCATCCCAGTGCGGGCCCACCGTATTGATGACCACCCGCCGTTCCAGGTCGTTGCGACCCACGAAAGGCAGCAGGGTGCCCACTCCCATGTCGTGTCCATCCATGACGGCGAATCCCACCAGCAATACGCCGACCAAAAGCCACCAGATGATCTTCAGTGTTGGATAATCCAGCATGATTGCATTCCTCGTCAGGTTAGGCAGCGACCGGGTGGGTCGTTGACGGTTCGTTGCGATAGCGTCCCGTACCAAGGCTGCCGGGCCCCAGACGCGCAAACTTGACCATCAGGTACATCTCTACCACCAGCAACAGGGTATAAAACCCCACAAACCCTGCCAGCGATCCGTACAGGTTTCCTGGCGTCAGGGTGGACACGGACAGGTGCGTTGGCAACACGCCGTAAATGGTCCAGGGCTGACGGCCGTATTCCGCCACAAACCACCCCAGTTCGCAGGCCAGCCAGGGTGCTGGCAACATCCACAGGGCCCACTTGAGCAGCCAGCGCATGTCTTCGCAACGGGTTTGCAGGGTGCCGATGAAGGCCGTGACGAACAGCGCCAGCAAGAGTGCCGCAAGCCCCACCATTGCGCGGAAACCCCAGAACATGGGGGTTACGCGCGGAATGGTGTCATCCACCGCTTTCTGCAGGATCCCCGGTGTGACTTCGTCCATGTGCACCACATATTTCTTGAGCAGCAGACCAAAACCCAGGTCGGCCTTATGCGCCTCAAAATTCTGCTTCGCAGCAGCATCCTGGGGATTCCGGCGCAACTGCTCGAGCGCCTGGACGGCCTGCATTCCGGACAGGATGCGGATGCGGTTCTTGTCCTTGATTTGATGAATTCCGGGGATCTCGCGGGTGGTGGAGCGGGTACCGATCAGCCCCATGACCCAGGGAATCTCCACGGCCCAGTTGTTCTTGCCCGCTGCCTCGTTGGGGCTGGCCACCAGATTGAAGGAGGCCGGTGCGGGCTCGGTTTCCCACATGGCTTCCATGGCGGCAAGCTTGGTCTGCTGGGCTTCGCCCACGGTATAACCCGACTCGTCACCCAGCACGATGACGGAGAGCACGGACGCGAGGCCGAAGGCAGAGGCCACACGGAAACTGCGCTTGGCAAACTCCACATCCTGGCCCTTGAGCAGATACCAGGCAGAAATCGACAGCACGAACGTGGACGCCGTGACATAACCCGCCGATACGGTATGGACAAACTTGGCCTGGGCATCCGGGTTGAACAGCATGGCCCAGAAATCCACCAGTTCCATGCGCATGGTGGTGTAATTGAATTCGGCACCCACCGGGTTTTGCATCCAGCCATTGGCAATCAGGATCCACAGGGCCGACAGGTTGGTGCCCACCGCCATCAGCAGCGTCACCATCAGGTGCTTGGGCCGGGACAGGCGGTCCCATCCAAAGAAAAACAGGCCAATGAAGGTGGATTCCAGGAAGAAGGCCATCAGCCCTTCAATGGCCAGTGGCGCGCCAAAGATGTCGCCCACATAGTGTGAATAATAGGCCCAGTTGGTCCCGAACTGAAATTCCATGGTAATGCCCGTGGTGACGCCCAGGGCAAAATTGATGCCGAACAGCTTGCCCCAGAACCGGGTCATGTCCTTGTAGACGGCCTTGCCGGTCATGACATAGACGCTTTCCATGACCACAAGAATCCAGACCATGCCCAACGTCAAGGGGACAAACAGAAAATGGTACAGGGCCGTCACGGCAAACTGCAGCCGCGACAGATCCACCAGCTGTTCACTGATCATGATGATCACCTCCGGAGTTTACAGATTGAATCTCGTTGAGCCGCAGTGCCGTCGCCATCCCGGCCTCGTCCACGGCAACCCGGTGGCCCCGCACAAAGGCCCACCAGATCAGCGTGAGTAACAGCACCTTCAGGATCACCACAACGGTGAGCTCGCGCGTCAGTTTCGAGTGAAACATCCGCCGCAGCATGATGTCAGCCGCCCCGGCGAATGTCTTTGGAAAGCCGCATGGCCAGGGCACCTACGCTGCCACCATTGAAGACCTGCTGGTACCCCAGCTGGCGCATGACGGACAGCGCATGGCCGGAACGCGCGCCAGAACGGCAATACAGAATGACGGGTGTGGCCTTGTCGGGCACCACGCGCTGGATTTCGTGATTGAACCGATCCAGCGGCAGGTTGAAAGCCCCATCCACGTGGCCCGTCACGAATTCAGCGTGAGAACGCACGTCAATCAACTGGGCATTGGCCGGAAGTTCGGCGGTGTCCTTGTTGCTGACGGCCGCCATGAAATGTGAAAACAGCCCCATGAATCGATGCTCCCTTAATGTTTGTCCTGCAGGCGTTCAATACCCATCCAGCGCAACACATGCTTTTCGTAAATGGGTTCGGAATGGCCCTGTTTCATTTTGTAGATGAAATATTTTTCGAAAGCGACCTTGGCCCAATGCACCCAGCGTGCCTTCTTGAACCAGTTGACATTGCGCGGCGGGATCTGGGGCAGCGCAACGAAGGCGGCACCGGTATTGCCCATGTCTGCGAGGCAGAACGCGTTCCAGGTGCCCTTGCTGTCGGCAGGCTGATTGTTGATGTCGGCCCAGATGTTATGCACGATGGCCGTCACCATGGACTCGATCATGTACCCCGTTTTGGGGGTTCCGGTGGCTACCGGCGTGGTTTCTACCGGGGGAATGGCCACACAGACACCCGCCGAGAAGATGTTGCGGAATTTCTTGCTGCGCTGGTATTCATCCACGATCACGAAGCCGCGCGGATTGCACAGACCTTCAACCGCGGCCACCGGCTCCACGCCCTTGAAGGCGGGCAGCATCATGCTGTACTTGAAGGGCAGTTCATGTTCCTTCTTGACGTTGCCCATATCGTCCAGTTCGGTGACGAACATCTTGCCCGGCTCCACCTTGGTGACCTTGGCGTTGGTGATCCACTTGATGTCGTTGTTGCGAAACTCGCTTTCCAGCATGGACTTGGAATCGCCCACCCCGCCCAGCCCCAGATGCCCGATGTAAGGCTCGCTGGTGACATAGGTCATGGGAATCTTGTTGCGAATCTTGCGGTTGCGCAGATCGCGATTGACGATGAAGGAAAATTCATAAGCCGGACCAAAACAGGAGGCCGCCGGAAAGGCGCCGATGACGACGGGACCCGGATCACGCAGCAGCTCTTGATAACCCTGATACGCCTGCTCGGCATGGTCTACGGTACAGATGGAGTGGGTATGCCCCGCAGGGCCGGCACCGGCCACTTCTTCGAAGGCCAGCTTGGGGCCTGTGGCAATGACGAGGTAGTCATAGGTGACGCGGCTGCCGTCGGGAAAGTCCAGCGCATTGCCTTCCGCATCGATGCGGCTGACGGGCTGGGCTACAAAATTGATGCCCTTTTTGGCCAGATAGGGGCGAATGGGAAAGGTGATGGCCTCGCGCGTGCGCCAGCCTACGGCCAGCCAGGGATTGGAAGGCACGAACTGGAAATAGTCCACCGCATTGACCACAGTGATGCGATGGGATGAATCCAGCTTTTGACGCAGTTCGTAAGCCGCGGGCATGCCCCCCGTTCCTGCGCCGAGTATGACGATGTGAGCCATGATGTTGATCCTCCGTTATGGTTTGCTGCTGGGTGGGTTGGCCTCATCAACCGCCGGTTCAAGGAGCAGGTTGATGTCATGCAATTGGGACTCTTCCAGTTTACCGGCCAGCGCAGCAAGCTGCAGCCGATTCATCATGACTGCCACGCGCGCCTGCAGCCAGGACAGGCGCGCATTGGCGGCATCGCTTTCAGCATTGAGCAGGTCGAGGGTGCTGCGATCACCCATCTTGTGGCCCAACCGGGTAGCCTCCAGACGCGACTGGCTGGCCTTCAGGGCCGCTGCCAGGGCACGGACCCGCCCTGCCCCAGCCGTCAGCCCCAGCCAGGCCGCGCGGGTTTGCAGCGCCACCTGTTGGCGGGTCCGGTCCGAATCGGTCAGGGCCTTGTCCGCCAGGCGCTGCGTCTCGTCGTGACGCGCGCTGCGCAAGCCGCCCGTATAGATGGGAATGGTCAATTGCAGGCCCACCAGGGTGGTGTGCATGACATTGTTGGCGGCACCATAATCGCCGCTGCCGGAGAGGTGGTCGCGGGTCACCTCACCCACCAGGTCGAGCGAGGGAGAAGCGAGGGCACTGTAGCGTGCCGACTCCTCGCGCGCCACATCCACCCGCAGCAGTTGCGTGCGCAATCCAGGATTACCTGCAGCGGCATCGCTGGTCCACTGTTCGAGCGATGCGCCCGGCGGCGGCAAATCGCCCTTGGTGGGTTGCAGGGCCTCGATCCTGTCCATGGGCAGACCCGTGGCATCGGACAGGGCTGCCTGCTTGAGCTGCAAGTCGGTTTCGGCTGCCAGGATCTGGGCACGGATGGCTTCCATGCGGGCGGCAGCTTCATGGGTATCGGTAATCGGCACATCGCCCAACTGATAACGGGCCTTGACCTCACCCAGGGCCTTCTCGACGGACTGCTCCTGCCGGCGCGCCACCCGCAGCGCTTCCTGGGCCATGGCCACGTCAAAATAGCGTTGCGCCGTATGCAGCATCAAATCCTGGCGGGCCGTTTGCCATTCCAGCTCAGCGACCTCCGCATTGAGGTCCAGTTGCCGGCTTTGGGCGAGGCGCTCGCGGTTGAGGAGGGGCTGGCGCGCGGAAAGCGCCCAACGGTCCATCATGCCGTTATTGATGGAGGTGTTGAAAACCGCATTGTTGGTGAGCGGAAAACCCGGCGCATAAAACTGGGCACCCTGGGTTTGGCTGTCGTTGGTCATGCGCCCGGTGGTTCCCGTGGCCTGCAGGGTGGGCCGCCACAGCGCATTGGACTGGTCGCGCCGCGCCTGTCCGGCCTCATGCGCTGCCTGGGCTGCCACATAATCCAGGTCGTGCTGCTGCGCGGCCTGCCAGGCTTGCATGAGATCGGTGGCCTGCGCCCATGATGCAATCGCGGCGCCCACGGCAACCAGTAGCAGTCGCCGTGCGTTCAGGATCACCGTACGCTGGACCATGGTCATCAGCATCCGGCAGGCAAGCCTAACTTGCGCAGCAGGGTTTCCATCAGGCACCAGTGGGTGAGGCCACTTTGCAGCAGGTTGACGCCGATGAAGGCCGTAAAGGCCAGCCACCACGGACTGATGAACAGCGGGCTGCCCGGCACGCCAAAGGCGAGGGACATCAGGATCAGCGACCCTGCAATAACACGCACCAGTTGCCAGGATTTCATGATGGTTCTCCTTGAGAAGGTTGAATGGTTGAATAACGCCGGCGGTAGGCCGCGTAATACAAGGTGGGGATGACCACCAGGGTCAACAAGGTGGACACGAAAATACCGAAGATCAGCGAGATGGCGAGCCCATTGAAAATGGGATCGTCCAGGATGAAGAAGGCGCCCAGCATGGCAGCCAGCCCCGTCAGCACGATGGGCTGGGCGCGCGTGATGGCCGAACGCACGATGGCCTCCTTGAACGGAACCCCCTCCTTGAGCTGCAGGTTGATGAAGTCCACCAGCAGGATGGAGTTGCGCACGATGATGCCGGCCAGGGCGATCATGCCGATCATGCTGGTGGCGGTATATTGTGAACCCAGCAGCGCATGCCCCGGCATGACCCCGATGATGGTGAGCGGAATGGGCGCCATGATGATGAGCGGGGTCAGGTAAGAGCCAAACTGCGCCACCACCAGCAGGTAGATCAGCACGAGACCCACCGCGTAGGCCGCCCCCATGTCACGAAAGGTTTCATAGGTAATCTGCCACTCGCCGTCCCACTTGAGCGAGTACCCCCGATAGGGGTCTTCAGGCTGGCTGATGAAGTAATCGGTCAGCGTTCCTCCGCCTGGCGTCTTGATGGCGGTGATGTCATGGCGCATGGCAAACATGCCATAGAGCGGGCTGTCCACCTTACCGGCCATGTCCCCCACCACGAAATTAACCGGTAACAAATCCTTGTGGTAGACCGGCTGCTCGCGCATGGTGTCGGACAGGGTCACCAACTCACGCAATGGCACCAGTTGCCCCTGCGCGCCGCGCACGCCCAACTGCAGCAAGGCATTGAGATCACCCTGCAGGTGGCCGGGCAACTGCACCCATGCAGAAGCGGGATACTTGGTCTGATCATGCAACCAGGTGACGGCCTCGCCCGACAATGCGGTCTGCAGTGTCGTGGCAATGGTTTGCTGGGAAATGCCCAGCAGGGCTGCCTTGCGACGGTCCACCCGGAGCATTTTTTTGGGGGCTTCGGCGATGCTGCTATCGTCCACGTCCACGATGCCCGGCGTTTTTTCGAATACCGCCCGCACTGCCTTGGCCACCTGTCGGCGACCTTCAGCATCCGGACCATAGATTTCGGCCACGATGGGAGCGAGCACCGGCGGACCGGGAGGCACTTCGATGACCTTGACGTTGGCCCCGAAGCGTTTGCCAATGGCCTGCAACGGCGGGCGCACCCGTGTGGCGATGGCGTGGCTTTGTTCCTTGCGATGATGCTTGTCCACCAGGTTGACCTGGATATCCCCCACTTCGCCGCCGGCGCGCAGGTAGTACTGGCGCACCAGGCCGTTGAAATTGATGGGGGCGGCCGTGCCCGCATAAGCCTGGTAGTCGGTCACTTCCGGCACCGTGGCCAGGTAGGCGCCCATCTCGTGCAGCGCTGCGGCGGTCTGTTCCAGCGGCGTGCCCGCAGGCATGTCCACCACCACCTGGAATTCAGACTTGTTGTCAAAGGGCAGCATCTTGAGCAACACCAGCCCGGTGGCCGGCAGCAGCATGGACAGTGCGATCAGGCCGGCAATGCCAAACCCCATCAGGCGCCGGTTGCGCGCGCCCCGCTGATCGTCCAGGAGCGGCGTGAAAATGCGTTCAAACCAGGGCGTGATGCGTGCGGCCATGCCGCTGGGTGGCGCCTGTTCGCCATGGCCGTTGCCGTGCGAGGACTTCATCCACAGGCGTGCCAGCCAGGGCGTGACCACGAAGGCAATGGTGAGGGAGAGCAGCATGCCCATGCTGGCGTTGATGGGGATGGGGCTCATGTAGGGCCCCATCAGTCCGGTGACGAAGGCCATGGGCAGCAGCGCCGCGATCACGGTGAGGGTGGCGAGGATGGTGGGCCCCCCCACTTCATCCACGGCACCCGGGATGATCTCGCGCAGGGTTTTGCCCGGAAAGAGTTGCTGGTGCCGGTGAATGTTTTCCACCACCACGATGGCGTCATCCACCAGGATGCCAATGGAAAAGATGAGTGCAAACAGTGAAACCCGGTTGAGGGTGAAGCCCCAGGCCCAGGATGCAAACAGCGTGACGGTGAGGGTCAGGACCACGGCAGTCCCCACGATGGCCGCTTCGCGCCGGCCCAGCGCGATGAAGACCAGGGCCACCACGGAAGCCGTGGCAAACAGCAGCTTCTGGATCAGCTTTTTGGCCTTGTCGTTGGCCGTCTCGCCATAGTTGCGCGTTTCGGCCACCTGCACATCCGCGGGAATGACGGTGTTTTTCAGGGTTTGCACGCGCTGCATGACGGCATTGGCGACATCGATGGCGTTTTCTCCGGGCTTTTTGGTGATGGCAATCGTGACCGCAGGATATTCGGTCGCGCCCGCCTTGCCAGGCTCGCCATACCATACATAGCGGCTAGGAATGAGCGGGCCGTTTTCCACGGTGGCCACTTCACGCAAGTAGACCGGGCGCCCATTCTGCACGCCCACCACCAGCTCGCCCACGTCGCGGGCGTTCTTGAGATAGTCACCCGACTCCAGCGCAATGGCGCGATTGCCCGTCAGCAGATCGCCCAGGGGCAGGCCCATGTTGGCCGATTGCATGGCAGCGCGCAGTTGCGCGAGGCTGATGCCGGAACTGTTGAGGCGCGCCGGATCGATCTCGACGCGCACCGCACGCCCGGGCCCACCCAGCGTCGTCACTTCGCGCGTGCCACGCACGCGCTTCAGATCGGATTCGATGCTGTGGGCCACCCGCTCCAGATCGTAGGCACCGGTTTGCTGATTCTTGCCGTACAGGGTGAGGGTGACGATGGGCACGTCATCGATGCCCTTGGGTTTGATGATGGGCTGCAATGCACCCAACCCATGGGGCAGCCAGTCTGCATTGGCGTTGACGGTATCGTACAGGCGCACCAGTGCCTCGATACGCGGCACACCCACCTTGTACTGGACGGTGATGACTGCAAGCCCGGGACGGGACACCGACATCACATGCTCGATGCCCTGGATCTGGGAAAGCACCTGTTCGGCGGGTGCCGCCACCATCTGTTCCACATCGCGCGCCGAGGCGCCCGGAAAGGGAATCAGTACATTGGCCATGGTGACGTTGATCTGGGGCTCTTCCTCGCGTGGCGTGACGAGCACGGCGAAGACCCCCAGCAGGAAGGCCACCAATGCCAGCAACGGTGTGATCTGGGCACTCTGGAAGTACGAAGCGGTGCGCCCGGAAATCCCCATGGGTTTGCTCATGTGCCCTCTCAGTGCGCAGCCGTCAGGGCAGCCTGGGCATCGGGCGCCACTTTTTCGTTGGCATTCAGCCCGCTCAACACTTCGACCTGATCGTTGATGACCCTCCCCAGGCGCACCTGGCGCAGCAACGGACGCCCCTGTGCATCCAGCACATAGAGGCCCGTCATTTCGGCACGGCGCACCACGGCAGTGAGCGGAACCATGAGCGGGCCTGCCGTTTTCTCAACCCCGGGCAGCCAGGCGCGCGCAAAGGTGCCGGGCGCAACGCCGGGGGTGGCTGCAGGCAAACCGAGGCGCACCTGCATGGTGTGCGTTGCAGGATCGACGGTGGGCAGCACCTTGAGATAGGACGGCGTCACCCACTGGCTCTCAGCGGTCTGCCCGGGCAACTCCACCTTCACGGTGGCAGCCGTCCAACCCGCCTGGATGGCCCCTTGCGGGACTGCGGCAGTCACCCGCAAGCCGGCAGGGTCATAGAGCACCAGGAGGGGGCGCCCCGGCATGGCCATGTCACCCAGCATGACCGGTACTTCGGCCACCACCCCTGCATAAGGTGCGCGCAGGGTGTAGTAACCTGCCTGGGTTCGCGCTGCAGCCGCCTGGGCCAACTGGGCATTGGTTTCAGCCTCAGTGGCCTTGAAACGTGCTTCGGCCCGTTCCAGCGCCGCCTGGCTGATATAGTCCTGGGCAAACAACTGTTTCTGCCGTTCGTAATCCTTGCTGGCCACGGCCAGTGCAGCGCGGGCCGATTGCACCTGCGCTTCGCTCACGGCTGCGGACTGGTTGGCGGCCTGGGCATCCATGCGCAGCAGGGTCTGCCCTGACTTGACGCGATCACCCGCCTTGACGGCAATCTCGACCACGGCACCAGACACCTGTGCCGCCATGACGGTTTGACGCTCGGCCTCGACCACGGCGTCAAAGCTGGCCAGCTGGCTTGATGGCGGCGCAGCGCCAGTTGCCGGGGCCGCCCCCGCCGCCAGGGCAAAAGGCGTGGCCATGCCCCACGCCAGCGCCATGCTGAAAATCGGGTTCAAGAGCCAGGCCTGTCTGGATTTCATTCCATTCTCCATGGGTTCCGGACTTGGGGGAGGGCCACAATGAGGCCCCTCACACTAATATAACCCCGGTCCGTTACAGATTTCCGCCAATACATTTTAGAAAAATACATTATGTGTATTTATATATTGTTTTGTGGTATAGTGTCAACTGGTTTCTTGATGAACCGGATGCCATGAAGTCACCATCCTCAGAAAAAAAGCTGGATTTTGATGCGATGCATGCCTCGGCGGATCGCGCCTGCGGGCTGCTCAAGGTTCTGGCCAACCCGGACCGCCTGGTCCTGTTGTGCCGGCTTGCCGGAGGGGAAGCCTGCGTGAGCGACCTCGAAGACTCTCTGGATATCCGTCAGCCCACGCTCTCCCAACAACTGGGCGTGCTGCGCGAGGAAGGATTGGTCAACACGCGCCGGGAAGGCAAGCATATCTATTACAGCATTGCCAGTCCTGAATCCATCGCCATCATCAATGCCTTGCAGGAGCAGTTCTGCAATCCGCCCAAAAAGTAAGCCTCAGCCTGCCGCCTGCGATTCGGGAACAAACCACTTGAGCGTTTCATGCAGCGTGACCACCCCGCCCACGATGATCAGGGTGGGCGCCTGTAGCCGGGCTTGCCGCGCCGTTTCGGACAGGTTTGCCAGCGTGCCGGTGACCACGCGCTGATGCTGCGTGGTGCCTTGCTGCACGATGGCCGCTGGCGTTTCTGCCGCGAGGCCGTGGGCCACCAGTTCGCGGCAGAGCATGTCGAGCCCCTGCAACCCCATGTACACCACCACGGTCTGTCCGGCCCGGGCCAGAAGGTTCCAGTCCAGATCCATGCTGCCATCCTTGAGATGGCCCGTGACGAATACGCAGGATTGTGCGTGGTCGCGATGGGTGAGCGGTATGCCGGCATAGGCGGCCACGCCTGAGGCGGCCGTGATGCCAGGCACCACCTGGAAACGAATGTGGTGGCGCGCCAGTTTTTCAATTTCCTCGCCGCCGCGTCCGAAGATGAACGGATCGCCTCCCTTCAGGCGAAGCACCCGATGTCCTTCCTGGGCCAGGCGCACCAGCAGGTCGTTGATCTGCTCTTGCGGCAGCGTATGGTTACCCCGGCGTTTGCCCACGAAGATCTGCTGCACCCCCTCCGGAATCAGCGCCAGAATGGGTTTGGACACCAGGTTGTCATAGAGCACCACATCGGCCTGCTGTATCAGGCGCAGGGCGCGCAGGGTGAGCAGGTCGGGATCACCGGGGCCGGCCCCCACCAGATAGACTTCGCCGATCTTGGAGGTTTGCATGTTCAGTAGGCAATGCTTTCAAGAAAATGTCGATTGCGGATGTGCCAAAGATGCGCCGCCTGCAGCATGGCCTGTTCGGGATCGGCCGCGCGCCCCAGGGCAGTCAGGGCAATGGCCGCAGTGCCGATTACGGCAGCCGTGCCGTATTCGTCTGCTTCCTCATCGCGCCAGAGGCGCCGCAGCCGGTTGCAATCCAGCGTCTCGTCGCGCAGATGGCGCTGCCCGAACAGAGCGGGCCACACCTGGTTTTGCTTTTGCCCTTCGCGCCACAGCCTGACGTTGCAGTCCGCATCCGGATTGCGTTCAGGCTCTCCCCCCTCCCCCTTGAACACGGCAAGCCCCGGATCGCCCAGCAACGCGGCAGCCTCCTGGTGCCTGTCGTCGTAGCCCGGGTGAAAGATGCCGATGAGGGAGGCCTGCGCGGCAAAGGGATTGAGCATGCGCACCAGGGTATGCACCGGCGAGCGCAGCCCCAGCACGGATTTGAGATCGAGCATGCCCTGCAGTACGGGGCTGATGGCTTCCAGCGGCAGAAAGGCAAAGTGGTGTCGTTCCAGCTGCTGCGCGGCGTCTGCAGGTGATCGGGCCGGCGCCAGCCCCAGCGCAGCGAGGGCCTGGGGCACGAAGACGCGGCCCGCCGTCCCGCCGCCCACGCCATGCATCAACACCCGGCTGCCATGACTGGCCAGCAACAGGGCTGCCAGCAGGTGCCAGGGCAACTGGCGCCGCTTGCCGGCGTAGCTGGCCCAATCCAGATCCACCGTCACCAGGCTGGGCGGCCTGGGAAGTGCCGCACGGGCCGCCGCAACGAAGCCGGCCAGCTCGGCCGCGGTTTCTTCCTTGACGCGCATCAGCATCAAAAAAGCGCCCAGTTGCACGGGCTCAACGGCACCCGACAGAATCAGGGCCATGGCCTCACGCGCCTCTTCCTGCGTCAGATTGCGTGCGCCGCGCCGCCCCTTGCCCAGAATCTGGACATATGATGCAAAGGAATGTTCCATCACGTCATTGTAGCGCGCCGAGGGTTTCCTGCAGTGCGCCGGTTTGATGCTGACGGTGCTGGCGCACGAAGGCGACGAATCGTGTGGCCCAATAGCACGAGCCGATGGTGCGCAGGTGGGTGTAGGACGCGAGAAGGTTGTTGACCAGAATGCCATCATGGCGACCGTCGATGCCGTGGCCCCGTTTCACTTCAAAGGCAAATTGCGCATCGGCCGGCAGATTGTCGAGGCTGGAGTAATGGAATTCGTGTGCCCTGATTTCCTGGGCCGGCAGACGCGGACGCGGCCAGGGGTGCCCCATCCGTTCGCACAGGTGCACATAACCTCGCCCCACGGGGCGTTCATGCATCACCACATCACCAGGAATGGCGCCCACCATGGGGTAGGCATGGCCTGCCACGCTCAGCGTGCGCGACAGATACATCAAACCGCCGCATTCGGCGTAGGCCGGCAGCCCCGCAGCCAGGGCGTGGCGCAGGGCTTCGCGCAGCGCTGCATTGGCCGCAAGCTGCGGCGCAAACATCTCGGGAAACCCGCCGCCGATGTAGAGGCCATCCACCTCGGGCAGACTCGCGTCAGCGAGGGTGTCAAAAGGCACCAGCGTGGCCCCGGCTGCCTCCAGGGCATCGAGATCGTCGGCATAGTAAAAGCCGAAGGCGCGATCGCGCGCGATGGCGATGCGCACCGGGGTGGGCGCGGCAACATTGGGGACAGACCCCATTTTGGGGTCTGTCCCCAACGCCGCCGTCTCCAATGCGTCCACTTTGGTCACCTCCAGCAAGCGCTCCAGATCCACCTGGGAGGCCATGCGCTGCCCCATGGCGTCAATCATGGCCGAGGATTGCGCCACTTCGTTACCCGGAATCAGGCCCAGGTGGCGCTCCTGCACGAACAGGCCTGGATCGTGATGCACCGCGCCCAGCACCGGCACATCGGTGTAGTGCTCCACCACGGCGCGCAACTTTGACTCGTGCCGGCTACCACCCAACTGGTTGAGGATGACCCCGGCGATGCGAATGTCGCGGTCGAAAGCCTGGTATCCCAGAATGAGGGGCGCAATGCCGCGCGTCATGCCGCGGGCATCGATCACCAGCACCACGGGCAACCCGAGCAGCTTGGCAAGGGCCGCATTGCTGTTGCTGCCGTCCAGCGCCAGGCCGTCATAGAGCCCCTTGTTGCCTTCCACCAGGCTGACGTCCATGCCCGCCCCATGACGCTCGAAGATGTCTTCGATCTCGTCGGCGCGCATGAGGTAGAGGTCCAGATTACGGCAGGCGTGGCCGCTGGCTTGCGACAGCCAGAGGGGGTCGATGTAGTCCGGCCCCTTCTTGAAGGGTTGCACGGCCAGGCCGCGGGCCCGGAATGCCGCGCACAGGCCGACACTGATGGTGGTCTTGCCGGAAGATTTATGGGCGGCCGAAACCAGCATGCGGTGCATCAGCTCAGTTGCCCTCCATGGGTTGACGCGGGTCGTCGTGGGGCAGGAAATTGAGGATGCGCACCCCCACGGTGACGGTCACGAAGGCCACGCCGAGGCCCCCTGCCCCCAGGGCCCACTCAAACACGGTGGGCGCATAACTGGCCAGCTGCCCATCGCCAAAACTGCTGTGCACGGTGTACCCCGGAACGATGAGCAGCGGAAAGGCCTGCCCGCCGATGATGAACACATAGAGCAGCGAGAAGGCCCCCACCAGCACCAGCAGGGAGGCCAGCAGCACGCAGCGCGCCTGCCCCAGGCCGGGCATGAAAATCAGCAACAGCGGCACGATGCTTCCCAGGACCACATAGCCCCCCCAGAACAGGGCGGTATAAAGGCCACCGTGCGCGAGGATGAAGCGCTCGAAGGCCACCTGACGCGAGAAGTACAGGTTGGTGAGATGATAGGTGGCCACGAGATACAGCACCGAAACCACGAAGAGGCCCAGCAGGTTTTTAAGGCGCTTCTGGATGGCGGGATTGAGCTGCAACTCGTTCCAGCTGAACATGGCGAACTGCACGATCAGGAAAATGGCAAGCCCCCAGGCAAAGGACATGATGATGAACAGCGGGGGCAACAGGGCGGAGGCATACGCCTGGCGTGCCACCAGAAAGGCAAAGATGAGGCCGGTGCCGGTGGTGAGGATGATGCGCCAGATAAACACCAGAAAACCTGCCGGCTTGGACCAGCCCCCCATGGTGCGATCCATCAGGGTCCACAGGTAGAGCCCCACCGTGGCAAACAGCCCCGAATAGAGCAGGACGTTCCAGGCAAACACCGAGGTGGGATTGTAGTTCGTGGCGGCCACGATGACGCGGTCCGGGCGCCCCAGATCCAGCATCAGCACCATCAGGCCGCCGGCGAGCAGCGCCAGCGACAGCAGTCCCGCCAGGGGCGCGCGCGCCTTGTACACATGGCGCCCGAACACGGAACCTACGGAGGCCACGTTGAGCACTCCCGATGCCGAGACGATCATGAAGATGGCAAAGACATGGGGCAATCCCCATACCACCTGGTTGTTCATGCCACTGATGACGTGACCGTGCGCCTCCATCTGCTGGGCGGCCAGGAGCCCGCCCAGCACCACCACCAACCCGAGCACGAGCAACAGGTAAAAGTAGCGGATTTCGATCTGTGCAAAGGTTTTATGGTGCATGGCGGCTAGATCCCCACAAAGGAAATGCCCGGATCGAGATTGAGGTCGGCGCGCAGCTTCACCGAAGCCACGCTGCGAATGCGTTGCGCGATGGCGCTATTGGGATCGTTGAGGTTGCCGAACAGGATGGCCTGGTGCCCTTCCCTGGCGCAGGCTTCCACACAAGCCGGGGCCACGCCCTGATCCACGCGGTGCACGCAAAGCGTGCAGCTCTCCACGGTGCCCTGCCCGCGTGGCGTGGCGCCGGAATGGTCCGTCACCGGCTCGTGCACGAAAGAGCGCGCCTTGTAGGGGCAGGCCATCATGCAATAACGGCAACCGATACAGCGATGCTTGTCCACCAGCACGATGCCGTCTGCCCGCTTGAAGGAAGCGCCCGTGGGACATACATCGACGCAGGGGGGCTCGGCACAATGCTGGCACATCATGGGCATGGAAATCTTGCGCCCCGTGTCTTCCTGCTGCAGCTCAAGCTTTCTGATCCACTGGGAATCGGTGGGCAAGGTGCGCCCGCTCAGGCCGTTTTCCTTGTTGCAGGCGCTGACACAGGCATCGCAGCCACTCTCGCACTGGGTGGTGTCAATCAGCATGCCCCAGCGCACGGCGGGATTGGCGGCCTCACCCGGCGGGCGCGCCCGCGCGAAGTCATAGAGCATGAGGCCCGGTGCAATGCTCACCGCTGCGGTCAGGGCAGCGCCGCGCGCGAGAAACTGGCGTCGCTGTTGGTCGTGGTCGCAGCTCATTTCAGTGGCTCCCCGGCAAGCGCGCGACGCGGCTCGCTGGAATGGCATTCAAAGCAATCGATCTTGACGGCCGCATAGACATGACAGCCCTGGCAAAAATTCTGGTCTGTGCCCAGGACGCTGTGGTTTTTCTTGCTGGCGTGGCAGTCCACGCAACCGGCGAGGCTATATTTACCGCCACGAATGCCCTGGTGAACGGTTTCGTCGCGCTGGTGGCGCATCAGCTTCATGTGGTTGAGCCGCATGAACCTGGGGTCGTCCACGCATTTACCCCCCTGCCCGATGTCGAGCACGGGCTCGCTGACGGCCGCCGCCAGGGGGCCCGCCAGCGCCAGCAGCAGCGCCATCCTTCCGATCAGGGTCCAACCGGATTGCATGCGCATGCCTGCTACTCGCCCAATCCCATCTGGATATACCCGGTGGGACAAACATCGTGGCAAATGTGGCAACCGATGCACTTGGTGTAGTCGGTATCCACATAGCGCCCCACCGTGGACTTGGATTTGGGCACGCGAAACACCGCGGTCTGCGGGCAATAGACCACGCAGTTGTCACACTGGAAGCACATGCCGCAACTCATGCAGCGCTTGGCTTCTGCCACGGCGTCGGCTTCTGACAGGGCGTGCAGGCGCTCGTCGAAGTTGCCCAGCGCGCTTTCCCTCGTGAGGGTGGTGACAGCGCGTTTTTTGCGCGCCACATAGCCAAAGTGCCCGAGAAACAGCTCTTTATGCGTGATCACATACCGACCCGAGCGGTTGTCGTAATTGTGGACCACCGCCGCACTGTCGGTACCCCAGGTTGGCTCTGAGATGGGTTCGATGGAAAGCCCGGACTCCACCATCTTGCGCATCAGGTCAAAGGTGTGAACATCGATTTTTGGACGCTTTTCGGGCTCTTCACCGGCAAGAAACTGGTCGATGCCCTCGGCGGCAATGGCACCATGACCAATGGCCGTGGTCAGCAAATGCGGGCGAAGGACGTCACCTCCGGCATAGACGCCGGGTTTTCCCTGCACCTGGTAGTTCCTGTCCGCGCTGACCGCCCCGCGCCCGTTGTCGAACTCCTCCAGCCCGGAAAAGTCCACGGCCTGGCCGATGGCCGAGACGATGAGGTCGGCCGGAATGTCTTCCTCGCTGTCTGGCACCTGCTTGATTTCAAGCTTGCCCCCCACGAGCTTTGCTTCACAACGCATGACGCGCAATGCCAGGGCGCGGCCATCTGCACCGCGCACGATGCCTGTTGGCACGAGGTTGCCACGAATGTCGATGCCCTCGGCCAGCGCCTGTTCCACCTCGTGCTTGTTGGCCTGCATCTTGTCAATGGAAAACACCGTGGTCAGCGTGACCTCGGCACCCTCCTTGGCAGAAATTTCGGCCACGTCATGGGCCATGCGACCGGCGATGGCGCGTTCGGTATCCACCGGCTTGCCGTGTTCGATATGGCCCAGGCGTCTTGCCACCGTCGCCACGTCAATGGAGGTGTCGCCGCCACCCACCACCACCACCCGCTTGCCCACGTACTTGAGGCGTCCATCATTGAAAGCCTTGAGGAAGGCCGTGGCGGTCACCACATTGGGCGCGTCGCTGTCCGGCGTGGGCAAGGCGCGGCCGGACTGGGCGCCCATGCCGAGGAATACGGCGTCATAATCGGCGCGGATCTGCTCCAGCGTGATGTCCTTGCCGATGTGGCAATTGAGGTGCGTCTGCACCCCGAGGTCCAGAATGCGCTGGATTTCAGCATCCAGCACATGGCGCGGGGTGCGGAATCCAGGAATGCCGTAGCGCATCATGCCGCCCAGATGCTCATGCTCATCGAAAATGGTGACCGCATGTCCCTTGAGGGCCAACTGGTAGGCGCAGGACAGCCCCGCCGGCCCGCCACCGATGACCGCAATGCGCTTGCCCGTGGTGATTTCTGGCGCCTTGAACTTGAGGTTGTTGGCAACCGCATATTCCCCCAGGAAATGCTCTACCGAGTTGATGCCCACATGATCTTCCACCTCGTTGCGGTTGCAGCCCGATTCGCAGGGTGCGGGACAGACCCGGCCCATGACCGAAGGAAAGGGGTTGGCTTCGGTCAGCACGCGCCAGGCAAATTCCTGCCAGGGCATGCCCGCCGGCGGTTTTTCCATGCCTCGCGCAATCTGCAGCCAGCGGCGGATGTCTTCGCCTGAAGGACAGCTACCCTGACAGGGTGGCGTGGACTGGATGTAGGTGGGGCACTTGTGGGAGTAGCTGGCCTGGATGATCTTGTCACGCAGGGAATGCGGCGTGCTGTCTCCGTCCTTGTACCGACGGAAAGTCAGTTTGGTTTCACCCTGCTCGATCGTATCTGACATGAAATGCCTCCGCTCTCAAGATGTCGTGCTAATGGGTTTCGCCCAGAATGATGGCGTTGCTGACCAGCTGGTGAACACCGCCCACCAGGCGCCGGTCAAATTTGTAATAGGGCAGCACCTTGCTGAACTGTGCCTTGCAGATGGCGCAGATGGTGGCCATGAAATTGACGCCGTGGAGGTCCACCACCTCCTGCAGGGCCTCCATGCGCGGCAAGGCGCCCTTGACCCGCAGGTCGATCAGGTCGTCGGTCAGCAGCCCGCCGCCGCCGCCGCAACAGAATGTTTTCTCGCGCGTGGTGTGATCCGCCATTTCCACAAAGTGGTTGGCCACGGCGCGGATGATGTTGCGGGGAATCTCAAACTGTCCGCCCGCAAAATCCCCCATGCGCGAGCCCCGTGCCACATTGCAGGAGTCGTGGAAGGTGACGACATACGGGTCGTTGGCTTCCTTGTTGAAGCGCAGCGCATTGCGTTCGATCAGGTCCCAGGTCAGCTCGCAGATGTGCGTGGGCTGGCGATAACGCTGGTCCAGCTGCCGCTGCAGTTGCAGGGCAAAGGGATCGTCAGCGCCGTTACCGATGCCGGTGAGGGTGTTCCAGAAGCTGTACGCCACGCGCCAGGCATGGCCGCACTCTCCCACCACGATGCGCTTGACCCCAAGCTCGAGGGCTGCTTCGCGAATGCGCATGGCAATCTTGCGCAGCTGGTCGTAGTTGCCGATGAACATGCCAAAGTTGCCCGCTTCGGAAGACATGGACGAGAGGGTCCAGCTGATGCCCGCTGCATGAAACACCTTGGCATAGCCAATCAGGCTGTCAATGTGGGGTTCGGCAAAGAAGTCGGCAGAGGGCGTGATGAGCAGCACCTCGGCACCCTTGACGTCGATCGGAAAACGCACGTCCACGCCGGTGTCTTCCTTGACGTCTTCTTCCAGGCCCTGCAGCGTGTCAATCAGGGCAGGTGCCGGCAGGCCCAGGTTGTTGCCGATGGAATGCACCTTGCCAATGATCTCGTTGGTATATTTCTGCCCGTAACCCACCGAATCGAGAATCTCGCGCGCCGCCATGGTGACCTCGGCCGTATCGATGCCGTAGGGGCAAAACACGGAACAGCGGCGACACTCTGAACACTGGTTGAAGTAGGTGTACCACTCGTCCAGCACGTCGCGGGTGAGGTCACGAGCACCCACCAGCCAGGGAAAGTACTTTCCGGCCAGAGTGAAATAACGCCGATAGACGCTGCGCAGCAGATCCTGGCGGGCCACCGGCATGTTCTTGGGGTCCTGGGTGCCGATGAAATAATGACATTTGTCGCTGCATGCACCGCAATGCACGCAGGCATCCATGTACACCTTGAGCGAACGGTACTTGCCCAGCAACTCGGCCATCTTGGCAAGCGCCTTCTCATGCCAGTCGTCCACCACCTGTCCGGGAAAGCCCAGCGCCGTCTGAATTTTTTCATTGGCCACGAACGAACGCACCTGCCCCATGGATCCCGGTTTCAACTCCGGAATGATGGGAATGACACGATACGCAGGGGCGACGACGGTTTCAGCCATGGGGGCGCTCCGTATCCATGACAGCAGCCCAGCTGGAGAGATGGCGCTTCTCCCTGGGGTTGTCCACCTGGTTGCGGGAGGGTGAGAAGAACACCCCGGGGGCGTGCAGCAACTTGCTGAATGGGAAGATGATCATCAGCACGGCGATGAGGGAAAGATGCAGGTAGAGCAGCGCACTCTCCGGCATGGGCTGCAAGGAGAACCGAAGCCAGCCCAGGAAAAAGCGCTTGACCGCGATGACATCGGGATGCGCGCCATATTGCATGGCAAGCCCCGACAGGCCGATGCCCAGCAGCAACACCAGCATCAGGTGGTCGGAAGGCGTGGAGATGTAGCGGATGCGCTGAACCAGGATGCGCCTGGCCCACAATCCAGCAAGCCCCAGCACCATGGCCATGCCGCCATAGATGCCAAACGGCTGGGCAGCAGCCACCCAAAACCAGACCGGATCGGTGAAATAGCGCAAATGCCGCACGATCACCAGGACCAGGCCAAAATGAAACAGGATCCCAAAGGCCCAGGTCCACAGATTGGCCTTGAACAGGCTTTCAAAGAGCAGCACTTCACGCGCCATGCGAAATACCACACCGCGCGCGGTGGTGGGTGCGGGCGTGGTGGGTATCTTGAGTGGTACTGGCGTGCGCGCATAAACGACGATGCGTGCAGTCAGGCCACCTGCGAACACCAGTGCCGCAAGATAAAACAGCAACGCAAAAACCACGCCGGCTGTCGTCATGTCAGTTCACCCTGGGCTTGCGACGGCGCGAGGCCATCGCCATCAGCGGCCGTGGGCGGTTACACGCAGCCCGTGGGTTTGGGCAAACCGGCAATCTTGCAGGCCTGCTTGGCGGGCCCATAGGGAAACAGCTCATAGAGGTACTGGCTGTTGCCTTTATCTGGTCCCAGTTTCTTGCCAATGGCCTTGGTCAGGACGCGCACCGCCGGGGCAATCTGGTATTCGTCGTAGTAGCCGCGCAGAAAATCCACCACTTCCCAGTGCTGGTCCGTCATGTCGACGCTTTCTGCCTTGGCGATGTAGTCGGCCACATCACGATTCCACTCGCCCAGATTGACCAGATAGCCTTCTTCGTCCGTTTCGTACGACTTACCGTTGACTTCGATGTTGGGCATTGCTCACTCCTCCGTATTATCAGGTCGCTTGGGCCGTTTTACAGCCAAGACTGACAGGTCTTGTTTTGTGTGACGAGATCGACGAAACCACCGTAATCCACAACGGCAATGCCTTCAATCAGATGGGCCGCCACGCCGCGTGCCTCGAGATCGGGTTGCAGGGCATAGACCTTGAAGCGTTTCAGGGCATCCTTCATGAGCGGCTCAAACAGGGTTCCTGCGCTGGCCGCGTAGACTGCGTCTTCAATCAGCAGCAGGTCGCCACCCTGTGCCACGCGCAGGCAGGAATCCAGCGCGGCATGGCCCAGCGGTGACTTATTGACGATGTGCAGCATGCATGCTCTCCATTTCAGAAACTCAGGACCACATCCTGCTCGTCCATCAACGCGCCCAAGGCCTTGCGATCCAGCACCATGACGTCCACCAGCAGGTCATCTTCGGTCAGGCCACGCGCGTCAAGGGACTCTTTTTCCACATAGAGCTTTTCGATGTCGTACCCGTCCAGGGCGCGGTAAGTCGGTGAAAAATTCTTGGTTTCAATGCCCTTGGTCTGTTGTCCCTTGCGCAGCTGAAACACGCCGTCGTCCAGAAATACCAGCGAGACGTCCTGGTCGAAGGCTGCGGTGATCAGCACTACTTCCAGGGACTCCAGGGCATAGATGGTGCCGTGCGGCGGCTTGCGGTTGACGAACATGAATTTCTTGATGCTGCTCTCTTCGCTCATGCGTATGCCTCAATCCCCAAACGTCACCAGACGATCAGCCTGGATGCCGGCTTCCACCAACTGCCCCAATCCGGAAATGCGAAAGCCCGGTGCCAGGTTTTCTTCCTTGATGCCCCGCCGCAGGGCTGCTGCCACGCAGACCACGAGGTCCACCCCATGATCTTCGGCAAGCTTGCTCCAGCGGGCCACGATGTTGCGGTCGTCCTGCGGGGGTTCGGTCAGGCGCGAGGCGTTGTTGACCCCGTCGTGATAGAAAAACACCCGAAAGATTTCGTGCCCCTTCTCCAGCACGGCCTTGCAAAACAGATAGGCTGAATCGCTGGCCTGGTGCTGGTAAGGACCTTCGTTGACGACAATGCCAAACTTCATGGTCACCCCGATCAGAAGCGGATGTGCGCCGAGGCGTTGAGATTGGCGCGCGAGCCCCGCCAGTCATCCACGAGATACTTGGTGAATGGCAGTTCGGTCAGTTCGAAGAAACGTGGCCAGCCAATGCGCTCAATCCAGTCCGACATGCGCTCCCAGGCCCGGCCGTCTGCCTTGTAGGCGTGCAGGATTTTCTTCACTACATCGCCCACTTCGGTCCAGCGCGGGGGATTGTTGGGCAGCCCTGAGGCCACCATTTTCATGAAGGTGGGCTTGGCGCGCGCATTGGAGTTTTTGCCGCCCACCCAGATGGCAATCTTGGAGTGCTCTGGATCGTTGATCTGCATGGGGGGGCATGGCGGGTAGCAGGCGCCGCAGCATACGCATTTTTCCTCATCCACTTCCAGGGACGGCTTGCCGTTGACCATGGCGGGGCGAATGGCGGCCACCGGGCAACGCGCCACCACGGCCGGGCGCTCACACACGTTGGCGACCAGGTCGTGGTTGATCTTGGGCGGCTTGGTGTGCTGCACGATGATGGCAATGTCGGCCTGCCCGCCACAGTTGATTTCGCAGCAGGATGTGGACAGGTGCACCCGGTTGGGCATCTCTTCACGGCGAAATTCGACGATCAGATCATCCATCAGCGACTTCACCACACCCGAGGCATCGGTGCCCGGAATGTCGCAATGCAACCAGCCCTGGGTATGGGCAATCATGGAAATGGAGTTGCCGGTGCCTCCCACGGGAAAGCCGTTGGCCTCGAGCTCGTTGATGAGCGGTGCCACCTTGGCTTCGTCTGCCACCATGAACTCGATATTGGAACGAATGGTGAAACGCACATGGCCATCAGCAAAGTGATCGGCAATGTCACACAGCTTGCGGATGGTGTACACATCCATTTGTCGCTGGGTGCCCGCGCGCACTGACCAGACCTGGTCACCGGTGTGCGATACATGATGCAGCACCCCCGGACGGGGGCGATCGTGATATTTCCAGTTGCCGTAATTCTTGAGCAGGGTGGGATGCAGGTATTGCTTGTTGTCCGGCACCCCGCTTTCCACGGGCCGGCGCATTTGCGGTGCTTGGGTTTGGGCTTGGCTCACGATCACTCTCCTCCTGCAGCCTGCTTCTTGGCATTGATCTTGGCCACTTCCTCATCCCAGCCATCGGTGCGGATGTAGGGATTCATGCGTGGGGAGTTGACCATGTTGGGATCCACGTCGATTTCCATGGCGTCGAGGAAATTGACGAGGCCGATGCGTTCGATCATCTCTCCGGTACGCTCGTGTTCCAGCGCATTCTCGGCAAAAAAGTCGATGATCTTCTGCGCCAGTTCCACCAGCTTTTCGTAATCCTCGTCGGATTCGAGCTTCATGAACGGCACCACCACGGTGCCCATGAGGTCGCCGATCTTGAGGGTGCGCTTGCCCCCCACCAGGACCGTGGCACCCTTGTCCTTGCCAGGAGACAGGGCCCCCGTCATGGCATTGATGCACTGCATGCAGCGCACGCAACTTTTGTTGTCGATTTCCAGGGATTGGGTATCGTTGAGTTCGAGGCTGGAGTAGTGTCCTTCATGGCGCGCCTTGCCCGCGTCCTTGACGCGGATGGCATTGGTGGGACAACGCGCCACCACCGAATTGATCAGGCGATTGAGCCCCTGTTTTTCAAACCAGGCACGCCCCATGGCATTGTCCGTGCGAATGTTGTCGCGCCAGGTGCCGATGACCGACATGTCCGCACGCTGGATGGAATTCATGCAGTCGTTGGGGCAACCCGAAAACTTGAATTTGAACTTGTAGGGCAACGAGGGCCGGTGAATGTCGTCGAGAAAGGTGTTGACCACGGTACGATGGGCCCGCGCCTCGTCGTAGCAGGACTGCTCGCAGCGCGCGCTGCCCACGCAGGACATGGAAGTGCGCACGGCGGGACCGGCGCCGCCCAGATCGAACCCGAGTTCGTTGATTTCGTCGAAGGCCTTCTGCACGTTCTCGGTGGTGGCCCCCTGGAACATGATGTCACCTGACTGGCCGTGAAAGGCAATCAGCCCCGAACCATGGCGCTCCCAGATGTCACACATCTTGCGCAACACGTCCGTGTCGTAATGCATTCCGGGCGGCGGCATGACCCGCAGGGTATGGAACTCGGCAGCATCCTTGTAAACCGGCTGGCCCTTCTCGTCCTTGAGCTCGGTAAATCGCGGAATGACACCCCCGCCATAACCGAACACGCCGACCGTGCCGCCCTTCCAGTAACCCTTCTTGGTCTGGTAGGACGTTTCGAGTTGCCCCAGGAGATCCACCACCTGGTCCTTATCCTGGGCCAGGCGTTTGAGACCCGTGACGAAGCTGGGCCAGGGACCCGACTCCAACTCATCCAGATTCGGCGTGTCGTACAATTTCTTGGCCATTTCTCCTCCTTGCCTGTTGGGTCGCTTCTGTTTTTAACTGCTGCCAGCGATTCGAAAATTTGTTATTTGTATGCCATCATCACTGAACTCCACTTGACATGAAATAACCCGAATGGGGGGGGAAGCCCTTTCCTGATGGGTTACATCAACGCCCCCCTGTACAGGCTATAGACTCACCGCTCAGGAATCATGACCATGGCTGAAATCATCGAACTGGCTCGCTTTACCGTCCCCCTGGGGCAACAGGAGATCGAGGTGCAACAGATTGAACATACGGAAGGCGGCATGCCCCTGATGCGGTTGCGCATCCGTGAAGGCAAGCGCTTTACCATCTTCGACATCGATCCCGTCACAGCCGGCGAATTGGGTGCTGTGCTGCAACATTGGTCCGCCGCGCAACCCCGCTGAACCATGACCGCCACGCCGCCTGCCATGACCGACATCGCCTTTGCGATGCAAGGCGATTTTGCCCCGACAGGCTACGAGCGCCCGCTGTTGCAGGCTCTTGTATCCGTCCTGCCCTGGCTTGCGGAAGAACCTCTGGCAGGCGTGCTGCCCTTGCGTGGCACGCAGCACGATCAGGGCATCTGGTTGCCGCGCCGCACCAAACTGGTATTGCGCCTGCCCGTGTCACGCATTGGCGAGGCGCATGCATTGAGCGGTCAACGACTGGCCCTGGGAAAGGCCAGCCTGCTCATCGAGGCCGGTGAGATCCGTCCCCACAAAGGGCATCCCACCCTGCATGCCCGCCTCGTCACCAGTGCGCTGGACGAGACGGAGTTCATGGCCTTCGTCGAGGCCGAACTTTCGCACATGGGCATTACCGGTCAGTGCCTTTGCGGCAAACATCGCACCCTCATGGATGGCGACAGGACGCTTCGCGGGTATAGCCTGGTGGTGCACCATTTGAAACCGGACCAATCCCTGCTGCTGCAAGGCATGGGACTGGGCCAGAACCGCACCCTGGGGTGTGGTATTTTCGTGCCCTTCAAGGCCATCCCCAATCTGGCGTGAGCGGCCACCTGGCACAACACAGGAGGAGTTGATTCATGGGATATGTCGTAGGTGATACAACGCTGGAAACGGATGCCGAAGGTTACCTTCTGGAACCCAACTTCGAGGACGAGATCGTCGGCGTCATTGCCGAAGCCGAGAATATTTCACTGACTCCCACGCACTGGCTCATCGTTCAGTACATGCGCGATGCGTATCGGGAACATGGACACACCCCCAACTTCAGGAACATGCTCAAGGACATCCAGGAATTCATGCCGGATGCCGACAGCAAGTTTCTCTACGACCTCTTTCCCCTGGGGCCCGCCAAGCAGGCGGCCAAGATTGCCGGCTTGCCCCAACCTTACGGCAAGGGAGGCTATTGACATGAGCGAAGAGACCATGGCCTCCGACGTCTTTCTGGACCTCAAGGGGCTGACCTGCCCCGGACCGTTGTTGGGCGCCAAGCGCATGGTGGATTCACTGGAATCCGGTCAGGTGTTGCTGCTGGTATCCGACTGTCCGGGCACCCACGACGACATCCTGGCCTGGAGCCGACAGACCGGAAACCAGTTGCTCAGAACGGAAAAGATGAAGGACGGCGGCACCGGTTACTACCTCCAGAAGGGCCGCGCACCGCTGCACCAGGCCCATGCCGTGCTGGACATTCGCGGCGTGTCCTGCCCCGGCCCCATCGTGGAAGCCAAAAAACTGCTCAATGGCATGCAGCCCGGGGAGATCCTGAAACTGATCAGCAACTGCCCGGGCATCCGTTCCGACATCACGGGCTGGGCCAGCGCCACGCACATGAGCATCCTGGATACGGTGGAGACCATGGCGGGCGAATACGAATTCTACATTCGCAAAGACTGAGTTGGCCCCATTCCATGCGCGTCAAAAGCCAGTGGTTTAAAAACGGCAAGGAAAAATCTCCCGAGGAGATTGCCGGGGCCGTGGCGTTCATTTCCTGGCGCCTCGCCCAGAACGCGCTCAAGAACACCCGCCGTGCCCACTTCGACGTGGCCGTGGGGCCCCAGTACTTCGACTTCCTTCGGGAATTCCTGGTCTTTCTGATCCAGGTGGCCGACCGCATCGCCTTCCGGCAATGCACCTGGAATGTCCGGATTGCCCTGACCACGGCGCTCTCCCATCGCATTGCCGACACCCTTTCTGAAAACCAGAGCGAGCTTCTGGGCGGCGACCCTGCCGGGATCAGGGCGCGCTTCATCGAACGCCTCAACCAGTGCGCCGGGGATTACGCCACTTTCGAATATGACGCCGACGGCATGAACTTTGCGTTCGTGCGTTACCTCGGACATGCCATGCAACAGGTCATGCAGGGTGCCGACCAGCAGTGGATCATTGACCAGATGATGAGCATTGAAGCACCGGAGGCCATCGCCACCCTGGAGAAGGCCATGCGCGGACTGCTGAAAGATGACGCCCTCCCCCTTCGACCTTCAGTCTCCTGAAGCGTACGCGGCCTGGCGCCAGCACAAGCTGGCAGCCCCCGCCCCCACCGAGGCTGCGCTGATCGTGGAAATCAGGGATCCGCGCGCGCTCACGCCAGTCGAGCATGGCGCCATGATGGCGCGCATCCGGCAGTGGAACATGGTGCTCTATGCCGGCACGGCTGTGGATGCCGACCCCGGAATACCGCGACAGCTAGGCGCGCAGTTTGGCCTGACGCACCTCGATGCCAACTGGCTGGCCGACGAGGACGGCATCTCAACCATCAGCGTGCATGAAGGGGGTACGCGTGAGGCCTACATTCCCTATACCAATCGCCCCATCAAGTGGCACACCGATGGTTATTACAATCCACCCGGGCGACCGATTCGGGGCATGCTGCTGCACTGCGTGCGCAATGCCCCCACGGGCGGTGACAACCGCTTGATGGACCACGAAATGGCCTACCTGCTGCTGCGCGACCAGAACCCGGAATACATCCGCGCCCTGATGCAACCCGATGCCATGGTCATTCCCGAGCGGGTGGACGAGGTGGATGGGGTCCGTCCCCAACAGGGGGGTCCCGTGTTCTCCGTGGATCGTGCGGACGGGCGCCTGCACATGCGCTACACGGCGCGTACCCGCAGCATTGCCTGGAAACAGGATGCGGCCACGCGCAGCGCCGTCGCCGCCCTGGAAGCCCTGCTGGCACAGCCCTCGCCCCACATCGTCCACACGCGCCTGAAGCCCGGCATGGGGCTGCTGTGCAACAACGTGCTGCATGATCGCAGCGGCTTTGCCGACGACCCGCAGCACCCCCGCCTGCTGTATCGGGCGCGTTACCTCGACGGCATCAGGGGTTGACGGCCTGCCTTAACGCCGACTCGATGGCGTCCGGGGTCTTCATGATGTTGACGAAGCTGTTGGCACCCACCATGGCAAGGTCAGGAAAGTCGATGGCAATGCGAAAGCGGGCATACAGGGCATACACCTTGTTGCCGGAGACCAGCACTTCGTAGGGCAGATGTGCGGTGGACTTGACGTCACGAAAATCGATCTCGCTCATGATGAAGCGGTCGTCCATGTATTTCTGGGCATCGCTCGGGGCCTTCATCCCCACGCCAAAAACCGTTTCATTTCCTCCCGGCACATCCACGCGGTAGACACGACTCACCCCAACCTTGTTGGTGGCCAGTCCTTTTTCCACGGCATTCATGGCCTCCTCGTGACTGCCAAAAGTCGCCAGCACGCTGGGGTCGGTAAAGTATTCCATGCCGAACATGTAATGGTACCTGCGCAACTCGGCGGCAGTCAGGCCCCTGGCGCCAAAGGGCTCGCCGTGCCCCAGCGCTGCTTCGAGACCGCGCGCCACATCCTGCAGGTCACTCTTCATGCGGTAGGCCTGGGCCATGTACACCGGGTTGGTGGTGCTGACCTGAACCTCGTTGCCCACGCGCGTCACGGCCACCCGTTGCGCCGCCCCAAACCCACCCTGGGCGGAAGCCGCAGCGTTGGCCTTGAGCTCGTCACTCGTCACCACCACAACCATGGCCTCGGGATAGGGAGCGTAGCGGCCCACCACGGTAAACCCATGGGCCGTCAGCGCCGCTTCAGCTGCTGCAGTTTTTTCAGCCACCGTGCCCGCCCCGCGGTATACCAGAACGAATGGTTTGAGCAGCACCTCCTCTGCCATGGCCTGAAACAGGCTGAGCAGCAATACCGTGGTCAAACCAATTTTCACAAGGAGTCTCATGGCAGTACCCTCATTGTTCAGATTAAAAAAAAGCCCGCCACCTTGCAGCGGCGGGCGACTGAGATTGCTCTCAGACCTGGAGAAGAAACTTACCAGCCATAAGCAATGCCAATGGAATCCTCGTACATGGTGAGGTTGGCATTGCCGCCGCCAAACCCGGCGGGGATGGAGTTGGTGCCATTGATCGTCTTCGTGAAGGCATGCATGTAGGACACCGTGAGTTCTGACTTGTTGGGCAGAATCCAGGTGGCCCCCAGCGTGGCGTGGTCCTGCACCACACCCGGCGCCAGGATGTTAAAGAAGGTCTGCGTGGTGGGAATTTGCTGGTTGTTGTGGTTATAGCCAGCGCGCAACGTCAGGGTGGGACTGATGACCTGGCTCACCCCGAGTTTGTAGACCGTCATGTCCTGCCAGCCAAAACCGGAACCGCTGTTGCCCCCCAGCATGGTGGACGGGCCCGTGGGCGGAAACACCAGCGGATTGGTCACAGAACCGACGTCGCTGTACATGATGCGTTCCACGTCAAAGGCCAGCGTGGTGGCTGGGGCGGCCTTGATGGCCATGCCCACGCCATAATTGGAGGGGATGTCGAACCCGCCCTGCCCGGCAAACAGGCCGTTGTAGTTGCTGAGTTTGCCCATGGCAGTCTTGGTTTGATAGGTGGCCCCGAGCGTGACCATGGGCGTGACCTGGCCGGTCCAGCCAATGCGCGCCCCGGCTCCGGTGGAAGAATCCGTGCCGTTGTTGGTGAGCGTGGAGGGCGAATTCGAAATCTGTCCGAAGGCATAGAGGCCCTTTGCAGAGAACTGCTGGTAGGCCAGGTTCAGGGACACGCCGATGGCATTGGTGGGATTGAGTTTCATGGACCAGGTCGGACTGACGAACAACTGGGCCAGATTCACCCCCGCAGCGCCGGGATTGTTCACCCCGCCCATCTTGGCGTACACCCCGAACGGGTTGGAGGAATAATCGGTATTCATGCCGCCATTGCCAAACACCGAGACGCCCAGCGACATGGTGTCGTTGATCATCTTGTTATAGCCAAACTCGGGAATGAAAAAGTCGTGGGTGGCATTGCCGTCGTAACTGCCGGTGACCCCAGGCACACCGTTGCCTGTGATGTCCGAGCTGCGCGTGGGGCGAAACCATTCCAGTCCGAAGTCAACGCGATCGCCAATCATGACCATGCCCGCCGGGTTGGCAGCGGCCGCCAGCGCGTCCTGGGGCAAGGCAATGCCCACCCCGCCCATGCCGATCGATTTCTGCCCATATCCAATGGCAAAGTAACCATTGGTGGCCTGTGCCAACGGGGAGACCAACCCGCAGGCAACAAGCCCTGCCCACAACACCTTTTGCTTGATCATGCTCCTCTCTCCTTTTTTGTAGTCATGCCTGGGCGTCGATGATCTTTCGCGCCCGGTTCGGGGGACTTGCGTACAGTTCAGTACTAAACAAACAAACAGATGTCGGTGTCGCCAGCGAATTCCAGAAAGGTTGCCGCCCCCCCGAATTCGATGTTGTCGATGAAATCGCTCTTTTCAAAGTCGAACAGGTCCACGGTCATCTGGCAGGCGATGAACTTCACGTCTGCTTCCTGGCAGAGACTGCGCAGCTCTTCGAGGGGTGCTACGCCCTTTTTCTTGAGCTTGTCCTTCATCATCATGGTGGCCATGGATTCCATGCCAGGCAGCATCTGCACCATGACGGGCATGGGCACGGGCATGGGCATGGCAGGATTGCCCAGGGGGCTGATCTTGACGTCAGAGAGATCCTTGCGCAGCAGTTGCAGCCCGTAGAAGGTGAAGAATATCTGGACTTCGTAGCCCAGTGCCGCCGCCGTCGAACCCAGGATGAAAGGCGGATAGGCCATGTCCAGGGTGCCCTTGGTGGCGATGATTGCCATTTTTTTCATGCAACGTCCTCCCTCGGACCGGATTATTTCTTCTTGAGCAGAAAGGTGTATTCGCCGCCGGCCTCGGTGGAGGCCAGCAATTCGTTTCCAGTCTGGTTGGAAAATGCCTGCATGTCCTTGACGGAGCCACAGTCGGTGGAAACCACCTTGAGTACCTGGCCTGTCGTCATGTCGGCAAGGGACTTTTTGGTCTTGAGGATGGGCAGCGGGCAGTTCAACCCGCGAGCATCCAGTTCCTTATCTACTTGCATGTCCTGATACCTCCTTGTGTTTTCAATCATTTTTATGATGCAGTCCGGTTCATGCCATTGCACAGGCCACGGTTGCCATTAGGTTGAATTACGGCCGGGGCGTCTATAGCTCGCAAGAGCTATGGGGCATAACCCATTGGAGCTACACCACGGGTTTTTTCAAGTCTGCGCCCAGGGCAAACCCTCAAAGCGCCACCCATTCTGGGCGTTGCGATGATGCCGGTCATCAAGGTCTCCCTCGAACCCGTGCAGCACGTTGTAGACATTTTTGAGGCCAGCCTTCTCCAGGGCGAGGCCTGCATCCACCGAGCGTTTGCCGGAACGGCAGATCAGGATCACCGGACGGTCGGTACTGGCCATTTTTTTGACCTGCGACACGAAATTCGGATTGATTTCCCAGTCGGGTCCGTCGATCCATGGGATCAGCACCGAACCCAGGGGATGGCCTACGAACATATGTTCCATTTCGCTTCGAACGTCAATGAACACGGCTTCGGGCTGCGACTCGATCAGCTCCTGGGCCGCCTTGGGCATCAAATGCCGCATGGGTGAATCTCCTTCTCAAAAGCGTTGTGCAACGCAACAGTCATAACGGTTGTAACCATATGAAACAGGTATGTTATTCTCACCCAACAGGGCAGATTGCGACCATAGTTTGTCATGCGCATCACCCCAAGATTACTCGTTTATGGGTGCAGGAGAGCTGTTTGAACAACCCGCGATGTCACATCGATCCGATCGAGCCGGCTACCACTTCACGGGGGCTGGATGTCAATCTGTTTCCGCTGGAACCGGACAAGCCGCTCGAGGCGTTGCTCAACGGCTTCCTCAAAACCATCCTGGCCATCACGGGTGCCCAGGCAGGGGCCATTCGCCTGCTGGCCCCCGACGCTCCTGAATTATACCTCGGCGCCAGTGCCGGCCTGCCCCCCGAAGTCGTTCACAGCGAAGCGCAGGTCTCCGTCCATTGCGGCATTTGTGGCAGCGCCCTGTTGGACGGGGCCATTCGTAGCAGCGACGCCGGCTTTTGCGCACAGCGCACGGATGGTCCATTTTTTGGTAGCGCCTGTCAGGGACTGGTGGCCGTACCGCTGGTGTTTCGAGACCAGCCTGTGGGCGTCTTCAACCTGTTCTTCGACAAGGCGCATGACCTCAGTGACGACGAAACACAGTTGCTGCACTCCTATGCCGAACTGATCGGCCTGTCACTGGAAAATGCCCGCCTGAGCCGCGAAAACCAGCGCATGAACCTGATAGCCGAGCGTCAGGCCATTGCCAATGAAATTCACGATACCCTGTCGCAAAACCTGTTCTACGGACGCCTGCGCATGAGCGTGCTTTCCGAGGCGGTGCGGGCAGGCAACGCAGAGCTGGTGCAGAAATGCCTGGCAGACATCAGCGACGCGCTCGATTGCGGACAGAAGTCGGTGCGCGAACTGATCACGCACTTTCGTTCGCAGATGGACCCCATGGGGTTGCACCATGCCTTGAAGATGCTGATCGACGGCCTCAAGGTGCGATCTTCCATTTCATTCGAGTACAGCCATCCGATCACGCATCCCGAGCTCACCCTCGAGCAGGAGTTGCAGGTGTTTCATGTGGTACGGGAAGCGCTCAACAACATCGTGCTGCATTCCAAGGCTACCCAGGCGCGCCTCGTGGCCACGCATGAGACAGGTCACCTGCAATTCAGGATCACCGACAACGGCATGGGCATGGCCAGCATTGCCTCGCCTGCAGGCCATTACGGGCTGACCATCATGCAAGAGCGCGCCAAACGCATTGGTGCCACCCTGGACATCCACAGCGCCGAGGGGGTAGGCACCCAGATCACGCTGTCCCTGCGCACTTCTCCGATGGAACCGTCATGAACAACGAAACAGCCCCCATTCGCGTTGCCCTGGTGGATGACCATGGCTTGTGTCGACGCGGCCTCACCGAACTGTTGACGAATCGCTACGGCATCCAGGTGGTTGGCGCCACCGACAGCCCGGTGGAACTGGATACCCTGCTGGTGGAACAAAAACCCGATCTGGTGGTGATGGACCTGCGCATGGACCCCATCAACGGACTGCAGTTGCTGGAAAAAATCCGCAAGGACGGCCATCAAACCCCAGTGATCATCCTCACCATGAGCGACACGGAATCGGACCTGGCTTCGGCATTGCGTGCCGGGGTGCGCGGATACCTGCTGAAGGACATGACACCAGACGACGTGGTGGATGGCATCCGGCGCGTGGCAGCCGGCGAGATGGTGGTGGCCCCCTCCATGACGGCCAAGATGATTGGCATATTGCAGAAGGGTGGCACCAAGGAGGACTACCAGAACTCGCTCAAGCAGTTGACGGACCGGGAACAGGAAATTCTCGAGCTGCTGGCAGACGGCAGTACCAACAAGGCCATTGCGCGCACCCTGGGGATCAGCAACGACACGGTCAAACAGCACGTGCGCCACATCCTCAACAAGCTCAACCTCAGCTCACGCGTCGAAGCGGCTGTCCTTTATGCCGTGGAACAGAAATCCATCGCCAAAGGGACCTCCTGAGTTCGTTCAGGCCCCGACCAGGCGGTTGATCCAGTAACCCCCCACGCTCAGGAACAGAAACAGCAACCCTGCCAGGAGCAGCGGTTTCAGCCCGGCCTGCTTGAGCGCACCTGCCGAGGTGCGCAGCCCGAGGGCAAACATGGCCATGGTCAGCAAAAACAAGTCCAGCTGGACGATGGCCTCCACCGCGGGGCGCGGCAGCCAGTTGAGGGAGTTGAATCCGCTGACCGCCACAAACCACACGGCAAACCACGGAATCGCAGGGGCCTGGCGCTGGTGCGCGCTGGCACCCGAGAGCCGGCCAAGGCCCAGTGACAGCAGGATGAGGAAGGGCGAGAGCATCATGACGCGCAGCATCTTTTCGATCACGGCATTGCTGGCGGCAAGATCGCCCACCGCCTTGGCCGCCGCCACCACCTGGGCCACTTCATGGACCGTGGAGCCCACATACAACCCATAGGCCCCTTCACTGAACCCCAGATGGGGATAGAGCAGCGGATAGATGAACATGGACAGCGTGCCAAAGACCACCACCGTGGCAATGGCCACCGACACCTTGTGCGCATGGCCGCGCACCACGGGTTCTGCCGCCAGTACGGCGGCGGCACCGCAAATGGAACTGCCCGCCCCAATCAGGATGACGGTATCGCGATCCATCTTGAGCCAGTAAATGCCAATCAACAGGGTCAGGCCAAAGGTCATGGCAATGACCAGCACGTCCATCAGGGCCCCGCTCCAGCCCACACTGGCGATCTGCGTGAAGGTGATGCGAAACCCGTAGAGGATGACCCCCAGGCGCAAGAGCGTACTTTTGGAGTAATCCACGCCGCTACCGCAGGCCACGGCCACCTTCGAAAACAGCGTGTTGCCCAGCAGCATGCCCAGCACGATGGCGATGGTCAGCGCCCCCAATCCCAGGTGCTGTATGGCGGGCTGGTTGGCAATCCACATGATGGCAAGGCTTGCCCCGGCCACCAGCAGCAGCCCGGGCAGGCGCGCCATGTAGAGGGGGGGGTGCAGTTTGGGTTGGAGCGTGTTGGCGTGCACGTTATTACTTCCTGTTCTATCCATAGGACTGACAGGCTTAATGTGCAACAAACCAGAACATAACTCCAATTGATTGTTTTCATGAAAAGATTACAATTAGTTATGTATCTCAACTTTCAATACCTGCGCGCCTTTGCCGAAGTGGCCCGATGTGGCAGCTTCACCCAGGCCGCCCTGCACCTGCACCTGACCCAGCCCGCCATTTCGAAGGCCGTGCGCGAGCTGGAAAACCATCTGGAAATGACCCTGCTGGAGCGCACCTCGCGTCAGGTCAGCCTGACAGAGGCAGGCGTTGCCCTGTATGAACACGCGCGGTCGATTTTTGCCCTGGAGCTGGCGGCCCTGGAAGACATCAAGGCGCGCCGGGGGCTGCAACGGGGGCGGCTTGTGGTGGGGGCCAGCACCACCATTGCCGCCTACTGGCTACCTGCCTACCTGACCCGATTCCTGGCGCGCTACCCTGGCCTCGAGTTAAGCCTCGTGAGCGGCAACACGGAAAAAATTGCCCATGACGTGCTGGACTGCCGGGTGGACGTGGCGCTGGTGGAGGGGCCGGTGGAGGATGAGCGCCTGGAATGCACGCGCTGGCATGACGAACCCCTGACGCTGGTGGCCCCCATGGGGCACGCCATTTCTGAAGCGGCGTTGCGTCAACAATGCTGGATCGTGCGGGAGAGCGGCTCGGGGACGGCGCAGGTCACCGAGGATTTTCTGCGCCAGCAGGGCATTCAACCACAGCGGCGTGTGGTGGTGGGCAGCAATACGGCTGCCGTGCAGATGGTGCTGACGGGCGCAGGGGTGTTTCTGGTGCCGCGCATCATGGTGCAGACCCACATCGCGCGGGGCGCCCTGCAGGAAGTGGCCCTGCCCGCAGGGCCACTGACGCGTCCGCTCAACTGGATCAACCTGCGCGGCCGCCCGGCCAGTCTTGCAAGGCGGGCCTTTGAGGCCCTCCTCAACGCAGACGGCGACAGCCGTTAGGCATTACACCGTAAAGATGGTGGAACCCGTGGTCTTGCGGGCTTCCAGGTCACGGTGGGCGCGCTCGGCTTCACGCAGCGGGTAACGCTGGTTGATGGTGATCTTGACGATGCCCTGCTCGACCACTTCAAACAGTTCGGCCGCGCCAGCCAGAAGGTCGGCCCGGCGGGCAGTGTAGGTAGCCAGCGTGGGGCGGGTGACGAAAAGTGAACCCTTGGACGACAGCAGCCCCAGGTCGAGGGGGGGCACGAGCCCCGACGACTGGCCGAAGAGGGCCAGCATGCCCAGCGGTGCCAGGCAATCGAGGGAGCGCTCAAAGGTGTCCTTGCCCACCGAGTCGTACACGGCCTGGACTTTTTGCCCGTTGGTGATGGCGAGCACCCGCTCGAGGAAATCTTCCTGGGTGTAGAGGATGGTGTGGTCGCAGCCATGGGCGCGTGCCAGGGCAGCCTTCTGTTCGTTGCCCACCGTACCGATGACCGTGGCGCCCAGATGCTTGGCCCACTGGCACATGATGAGCCCGACACCGCCTGCGGCCGCATGGACCAGGATGGTATCGCCGCGCTGGACGCGGTAGGTACGACGCAACAGGTATTGCGCCGTCAGGCCTTGCAGCATCATGGCCGCGGCCTGACCATCGGAAATCACACCGGGCAGCACCACCAGGCGATCAGCCTGCATCAGGCGTGCCTCAGAATAAGCCCCCATGGGACCAGAGGCATAAGCCACCCGGTCGCCCACCTTGACTTCGGTAACCTCCGGACCCACGGCTTCCACCACCCCTGCGGCCTCAAGCCCCAGCGTGGCTGGCAACTGGATGGGATACAAGCCGCTGCGATGATAGACATCGATGTAGTTGAGCCCCACCGCGCGGTGTTGCAGGCGCACCTGACCCGGCCCCGGTTCACCCACTTGCACCGATTCCCACTTCAGTACTTCAGGGCCGCCGGTTTGATGAATGCGGATGGCATGAGTCATGGTTGTAGCTCCTCTGGTTCGGACGTGTTTTGAAGACAAGGCATTTGCGGGGTTCGCAAATGCCCTCGATTTTACCTTGCCGGGCAGATTATGGGAATGCGGCAGGTCAGGAGAATCTTGCGATCGGTCAGGGTTGCGCCACACGCCACGGCTTCCACCCCCGCCTGCAGGGCCTCGCGCAGGACCCGCCCGTATTCCGGGTCGATATTGTCCGCCGGCCGCACTTCATGGACATCGTCGCGCTGCACGCAAAACACCAGGACAGCCCGCTCGCCTTCCGCCACGCGCCGCATCATCTCGCGCAGGTGCTTGGTGCCGCGCGTGCTGACCGCATCGGGAAAGAGGGCAATGCCCGCTTCCACCGCCGCGGTGACGTTTTTCACTTCCACATAGCAGCGGGGCCGTTCGGGATGGGTGAGCAGCCAGTCGATGCGGCTGTTTTCCTCGCCGTAACGCACTTCGGCACGCCGTTCAGTGTAGCCCGCCAGCAGATCGAGCAGGCCGCCATCGATGGCCTCACCCACCAGCGCATTGGCCCGATGGGTGTTGATCCCCACCCGTGCCGGGCCCACACTCACCTGCTCCCAGGTATACCGGTACTTGCGTTCCAGATTGCCCGAATCACTCAGCCATACCCGCAGGCCGGCATCGGCGCAACCCAACAGCGAGCCCGTATTGGGGACATGCACGGTCAACTCGGTACCGTCTTCAAGGCGCACATCGGCCAGAAAACGCTTGTAGCGTTTCAGCAGCACCGCCGGAATGAGCGTCTGGGAGAATTCCACCTGGCGGCTTCAGGGCAAATCGAACAGCAGGATTTCAGCCCGCTTGGGCGACCCCAGCGAGACCCGTTCCGCCTGGGCAATGCGTGCACCATCGCCGGCACGCAGCAGGTGGCCGTCCACCACCAGATTGCCGGTGGCCACCTGCAGGTAGCCCCGCCGACCGGGGGCAAACCGGTATTCCAGGGTATCGTCCTCGTCAATGATGGCGGCATGGATCAGGGCATCCTGATGGATGGTGACCGAACCGTCGCGTCCGTCCCGAGAAGCAATGAGCTTCAAGCGCGACTGCCGGGATTCGGTGGTGAAGGACTTCTGTTCATAACTGGGAGGCAGTCCCGTGTGGTCCGGCAGGATCCAGATCTGCAGCAGGTGGACGGGGTCGGTCTTCGAGGCGTTGTATTCACTGTGCGTCACCCCCGTCCCTGCCGACATGCGCTGCACATCGCCCGGGCGGATCACGGAACCGTTGCCCATGCTGTCCTGGTGTTCCAGGGCCCCTTCCAGCACATAAGTGATGATTTCCATGTCGCGGTGCGGATGGGTTCCAAACCCCTTCCCCGGGGCAATGCGGTCCTCATTGAGGACGCGCAGGACGCTATACCCCATGTGGGCGGCATCGTAATAGTCCGCAAAAGAGAAGGAGTGATACGAGTCCAGCCATCCGTGGTTGGCGTGTCCTCGATCACGGCTACGGCGCAATGCGATCATGCAGGATTCCTGGTTGACTGGGCCCGGGTGCGGACAATAGTTTGGATTTACGGGTTATAGACCCCATAATCAGGGGAATTATCTCAAATCGGATAAAAAATACACGCATTAATCGTAACAAATGGATTTCAACCCCCTTTACCGTGGCCGATTTGCACCATCTCCCAGCGGTTACCTGCACTTTGGCTCGCTCGTCAGCGCCCTGGGCAGCTATCTTGACGCCAAAAGCCGGGGTGGCCAGTGGTTTGTCCGCATGGAAGACCTCGATACGGCTCGAAATGTTCCCGGTGCCGAATCCGGAATCCTGCGTACCCTGGAGGACTTTGGCCTGGCGTGGGATGGCCCGGTGCTGCGTCAAAGCGAGCGTCTTGCGCACTATGAAGCTGCCCTGGCAGACCTGCTTGCGCAGGGGTTGGCCTACCCGTGCGGTTGTAGCCGGCGCGACCTGCACACCCATGAAGCTGCCGCGCCGGCCGAACCGCGCTATCCCGGGCGCTGTCGCCAGGGCCTGCCTCCTGGCAAAACCATAAGGTCTTTTCGCTATAAAACCAATGAGATAGAGTATTCTTTTCATGACAGGCTTTATGGTTTTTTCCGGCAGCGGGTGGACGAGGCCGTCGGGGATTTCGTGGTGCGCCGGGCCGACGGGCCCTTTGCCTACCAGCTGGCGGTGGTGGTGGATGATGCGGCCCAGGGCATCACCGACGTCGTGCGGGGTGCCGACCTGCTGGATTCCACGCCACGGCAGATCGCCCTGCAGCAAGCCCTGGGGTTTGTCACGCCGCAATACCTGCACCTGCCCCTGGTGCGCAATGCCCAGGGCGAAAAGCTCAGCAAGCAGACGCGTGCGCCGGCAGTAACCCCCGATGCCACCACTCTGCGACGCGCATTGCGCTTTCTGGGTCAGCCCGAGCCCCCTCAGGAGGACGGCCATGATCTACACGAAATTATGAAGTATGCGTTGCAACATTATGATTACAGGCTAATTAAGAAGGATTTATGATTGCTTCCAGTCCGGCCCACCGGCTTTGGGTACGCACCGTGCCCGTCCTGTTTGTGTTTCTCTGGGCCACAGGGTTCATTGGCGCCAAGTTTGGCCTGCCCTACGCTGAACCCATGACTTTTCTCGCCATGCGCATGGGGTTGGCCGCCCTGTTGCTGCTGGCCTTTGCCCTGCTCACCCGCGCACCCTGGCCGCCCAACCCGATGGCCGCCCTGCACGTGACCGTGGCAGGCCTTTTGGTGCACGGGGGTTATCTGGGCGGCGTGTTCGAGGCCATCCGGCACGGCATGCCCTCGGGCATGGTGTCCCTGATTGTGGGCATGCAACCGGTACTCACGTCCGTTGCTGCCATCCTGGTATTGAAGGAACGGTTGTCGCTGCGGCAGTGGATGGGGCTGGCGCTGGGGCTGGTAGGGTTGGCCCTGGTGCTGGGCAACCGTGTCAGCTTTGCGGACCTGACCTGGCAATCTGGAGCCATGGCTGTGTTTGCCCTCGTTTCCATCAGTCTGGGCACGGTCTACCAGAAGCGGTTTTTTGCGGGCGTGGACCTGCGCACCGGGGGCGTTTTGCAGTACCTGGCTTCGGGACTGTGTTATGCGGGGTTGGCCTGGGCCTTTGAAACCCGGGTCGTGGACTGGTCGCCCGATTTCATCCTGGCCCTGGGCTGGTCGGTGGTGGCCCTGTCGCTGGGGGCGGTGGCCCTGCTCTACCGCCTGATCCGGGACGGCGAAGCCTCACGGGTGTCGAGCCTGCTCTACCTCGTCCCGCCGGTCACGGCCCTGATTGCCTTTGCCTGTTTCGATGAAACCCTGACCTGGCCCGCCATGGGCGGGATGGCCGTGGTGGCCCTAGGGGTTGCCCTGGTGGTGATCTGAAAGGCGGGCATCGAGCCACTGCACCCAATGCTGGATGGGGGTATCGGTGGCTGAGGCGAGGTGGGTGAGGCAACCGATGTTGGCAGTCAGAATCAGGTCCGGTTGGCCGCTTTCCAGTGCCGCAACCTTGTTGGCCTGCAGCCGTCGGGACAGTTCGGGTTGCAACAGTGAATAAGTCCCGGCAGAACCACAGCACAGGTGGCCATCGGGCACGGGTGTGAGGCGCGCCCCCCAGGACTGTAACAGGGCTTCCACCACCCCCTTGAGCTTTTGCCCATGCTGCAGGGAACAGGGCGACTGAAATGCAATTACCGCAGAAACCTCTCTTTTATTTTCTTCGTAAAACAAAGCGTTATCAGTTAACTCTTCAGAAATTACTTCAGATATGTCCCGGGCCAGTGCGGCAATCTGCTGGGCCCGGTCGGAGTAGCCCGGGTCGTGACGCAGGGCATGTCCGTACTCCTTGATTTCGGTGCCGCAACCGCTTGCCGTGACGATGATGGCTTCGGCGCCCTGCTCCACGAAGGGCCACCAGGCATCGATGTTGCGCCGCATGGCGTCCAGGGCCTGGGCCTCGTCGGCAAGATGGTGTGCCAGCGCACCACAACAGCCGGCCCGCGGTGCCGTGACGAGGGAAATGCCCAGGCGGTCCAGCACCCGTGCGGCAGCGGCATTGATGTCCGGCGCCAGCACCGGCTGCACGCACCCCGCAAGGACCAGCATGCGCCGACTGTGGCGCGCTATCGGCCATGGCCCGGGGGGTTGGAATGCGGGAATCTTGCGCCGCAGGGACAGGGGCAGCAACGGGCGAAACACCCGTCCCGCCGCCAGCAGGGGCCGGAACAGCATGGGGCGCGGCAACACGGTTTTGAGGAGCGCCCGCTTGAGGCTGTCCAGCGGGCCACGCGGCACATGGGCCTCGGCGTAACTGCGCCCGATGTCCACCAGGCGACCGTACTTCACCCCTGAAGGACAGGTGGTTTCGCAGGAACGGCAGGTGAGGCAACGGTCCAGGTGGCGCTGGGTGAGGCGCGACACCGGCTGCCCTTCCAGCATGTTCTTCATGAGGTAGATGCGGCCGCGCGGGCTGTCGAGTTCGTCCCCCAGCAACTGGTAGGTGGGACAGGTGGCGAGGCAAAACCCGCAGTGGACGCAGGTACGCAAAATGCTCAGGGCTTCCGCCCCATCGGGCGAATCGCGAAATTGGGGATCGAGGCTGGCAAACATGGCTAAAAATTTCCCGGCAGGCCCGGGTTGAGAATGCCCTTGGGGTCAAAGGCGTGTTTGAGGCGACGGTGGATTTGCGCGAGTACGGGATCCAGCGCCCCCAGTTGCGGCCGCGCCGGATTTCCCCCGCGAAACAGCAGGGCATGCCCGCCCGCGTCACGGGCTGCCTTGTGCAACTGCGCCGGTGCATGGTCGGAGGCAATCCAGCGCTGGGCTCCACCCCACTCGGTCAGCAAGGCGCCCGAGAGCCCCAGCGGGGCAGCCGTGCTTTTCACGGCAAGGCGCCACAGCGGGCGTTCCGTCTCAAAAAAGGCAGCGCGCTGCTCGCGCAGCGACTGCCACCAGAGCGCCCCATCTGCCACGGGCTCTCCACCCATCTGACGCATGGCAGCGCGGACGGCAACTTCGGCCCCCGACAATCGCGCGCGCAGGCGTCCGTTTTGCAGGCTGGTGGCTGATACCGGCAGCGGCAGGCTGCCCCATTCGTTGACGCGCGTCAGCGCCGCAGCCTCCTGCAATTGCCATTCCAGCGTGATTTCGAAGGCCGGGACCGGCAGCACCTTGAGTGACACTTCAGTGATGACACCCAGCGACCCCAGGGCCCCCACCATCAGGCGTGACACATCAAAGCCCGCCACGTTCTTGATGACGCGCCCGCCAAAGGACAGGTCACGCCCCAGGCCGTCGATCATGCGCACCCCCAGCACGAAATCGCGCGCCGACCCCACATGGGGGCGCCGGGGGCCGGAGAGGCCCGTGGCCATGGCGCCTCCCAGGGTGGCTGTGGGGCCAAAGTGCGGCGGCTCGAAAGCCAGCATCTGCCCCTGCTGGCGCAGCAATGCCTCGACTTCGGACAATGGCGTTCCTGCACGCACGGTGATGACGAGCTCACTGGGCTCGTAGTCCACGATTCCCGAATAAGGGCGCAGATCCAGTTCCTGGGGTGCATCGGCTGCCACCCAGAAACACTTGCTGTGGCCTCCGCGAATGCGCAGGGGGGTGGCCGTGGCATGCGCGTTGCGCACCTGGTCCATGAGGGCTTGCAGGGTATTTTGCATCAGAATCGGGGCAGATCAGGGTGGGCAGTGTGGTTGTGATGGACATGCATGCGCCCCATTTCGGCACAGCGATGCAGGGTGGGCACGGCTTTGCCGGGGTTGAGCAACCCCTCGGGATCGAAGGCCGCCTTGACCGCATGGAAGGTGGCAAGTTCGTCAGGGCGAAACTGGATGCACATCTGGTTGATTTTTTCCACGCCCACGCCATGCTCACCCGTGATGGTGCCCCCCACCTCCACGCACAACTCGAGAATCTTGCCGGCATAGGCCTCGGTGCGCTCGAATTCACCGGGTTTTGCGGCATCAAACAGGATCAGGGGGTGCAGATTGCCGTCGCCGGCATGAAACACATTGCAGACCTCAAGGCCGAATTCGTGTGACATTTCATAAATGCGCTTGAGTACCGCCCCCAGGGTACGGCGCGGGATGGTGCCGTCGATGCAGTAGTAATCGGGTGAAAGCCGCCCTACCGCAGGAAAGGCCGCCTTGCGTCCGGCCCAGAATTTGAGGCGCTGGGCCTCGTCCTGCGAAAAACGGGTTTCGATGGCGCCCGAGTTTTCCAGAATGGCCTGCATCCGCGCCATCTCGTCGGCCACCTCTTCAGGGGTGCCATCAGATTCACAGATCAGGACCGCTTCGGCTTCGAGGGGGTAATTGGCGTGGACAAAGGCTTCGGCCGCCCGGGTTGCCGGCCCGTCCATCATTTCCAGGCCAGCGGGGATGATGCCTGCAGCAATGATGCTGGCCACGGCCTGCCCGGCTTTTTCAATGTCGTCGAAGGCCGCCAGGATGGCCTGGGCCTTTTGCGGCTTGGGCAGCAGCTTGACGGTGACTTCCGTGATGACGCCCAGCAACCCCTCACTGCCCGTGATGAGGGCCATGAGGTCGTAACCGGCCGAGTCGAGTGCATCGCAACCCAGCTCGATGATTTCTCCGGCCATGGTGACGGCACGCACCTTGACGAGGTTATGGACGGTCAGCCCGTATTTGAGGCAATGCACCCCGCCGGAATTTTCGGCCACATTGCCCCCAATGCTGCAGGCAATCTGTGAAGAGGGATCAGGGGCATAGTACAGCCCCAGGGGGGCCGCGGCTTCTGAAATGGCCAGATTGCGCACACCGGGCTGGACCCGCGCGGTCCGCGCAAGCACATCGATGTCGAGGATGCGCATGAACCGGGACAGGGACAGCAATACCCCCTGCGCATGCGGCAAGGCCCCTCCGGACAGGCCGGTACCCGAGCCGCGCGCCACTACGGGAATGCTGGCCTCGTGGCAATAACGCAGCACCGCCTGCACTTCGGCTTCGTTCTGGGGCAGCACGACCACATAGGGGAGTTGGCGGTAAGAACTCAGCCCATCCGTTTCGAAGGGCCGTACATCCTCAGGTTGGGACAGAATGGAACCAGGCGCCAGCCAGCGGGACAGCGCGGCCGAGATTTCGGCCTGGGTGGGCGTTGCAGACATGGTTATGAAAGACCCTACGCATCATCGCAGTTCAGTCCCCCATTCTACCGAAAAAAAAGCCCAACGGGAGTCGGGCTCAGGCACTACGGGAGGAAGTAACTCAAATTGCATCTACAACGAAGTCATGCTACTGCAAATTGCGGCAGTGCATCACTCGAGTTTTTTATCTTATAGATAATAGAATGCTATGGATGTCTACCGGGCTACCCAGAATGGCCACCCGCTTCCTGCGCCCCGTAGTCCCGGCACGCAATTCCACCTGCCGCAGCGGGACCTGAAACAGTTCGGCCAGGAAACGCAGCAGGGCTTCGTTGGCCCGCCCTTCCACGGGTGGGGCCGCCAGACGGATCTTGAGGGCGTCGCCGTGCAGACCGGCAATTTCCGTGCGGCTGGCTCCTGGCTGGATGTGAAGGTGCAACAGCAGCGCGCCGGTTTTGGCCTCGATACTGTGGCACGCACTCACGATGTCTTTTTGAGGAGGCCTCCCAGCAGCGCCGGCACTTCCCTGGGCTTCTTGCCCAGGCTTGCCACCGGAGGCCGACTGAAATGGGCGCTTGCGGCGCTGGCCCTGGGGGGGGTTGCGTGGCGTCGAACCGGGGCTTCGTCCGCTGGCGCTTCAACCTCGGGTTGGGTTTGAGGTTGAGGCGCACGCGGGGGGCGCGGCGCACGGGCTTCTTCCGGGCGTTCTGAACGCGCGTGGGCGCGCTGGGGAGCCTCGGCACGCGGGGAGTCGAAACCTTCCACGCTGGCCACTTCGATTTTGGTCTTGATCAGCTTTTCAATCTCCGCAAGTTCACGGCTTTCTTCGTCTGACACCAGTGAGATGGCGTTGCCAGGACTGCCCGCCCGACCGGTTCGGCCGATGCGGTGCACATAGTCCTCGGGCACATGGGGCAATTCGAAATTGACCACATAGGGCATTTGGTCCACATCCAGGCCGCGGGCGGCGATGTCGGTGGCCACGAGAATGTTGACCTGCCCTTCCTTGAAATCAGCAAGGCTTTTGGTGCGATGGGACTGGGTCTTGTCGCTATGGATGGCCGCGGCGTTGATGCCGTCACGTTCCAGCTGGGTACATAGCCGGTTGGCCCCGTGCTTGGTCCGCATGAAAACGATGGCCTGGGGAATGGGCAAGGTGCGGATCAGATGGGTGAGCAGTTCGCGCTTGCGGTCCTTGTGCACGGCATAGATGACCTGACGCACCAGATCGGCTGTGGCATTGCGACGCGCCACCTCGATGGTGACGGGGTTGCGCAGGATGCCACCGGAGAGCTTCTTGATGTCGTCAGAAAACGTGGCCGAGAACAGCAGGTTCTGGCGCTGGGCTGGCAGCAACGCCACGATGCGGCGGATGTCCGGAATGAAGCCCATGTCGAGCATGCGATCGGCCTCATCGAGCACCAGGATTTCCACCTGGGACAGGTTGATGGTGCGCTGCTGCACATGGTCCAGCAGTCGTCCCGGAGTAGCCACCACGATTTCCACGCCGCCCTGCAAGGCCTTGATCTGGGGTTGCATGTTGATGCCGCCGTAGATGACGGTGGAACGCAGCGGGACATATTTGCCGTAATTTTTGACGCTCTCCTCCACCTGGGCCGCGAGCTCGCGGGTGGGGGTGAGTACCAGGCAGCGAATGGGGTGCTTGGCGGGCGAGACACTGGTGTTGGCAAATGGCTGCAGGCGATGCAGGATGGGCAGCGTGAAGCCGGCCGTCTTGCCGGTGCCGGTTTGCGCCGCCGCCTGCACATCCTGGCCAGCCAGGACCACGGGAATGGCCTGCGCCTGAATGGGGGTGGGTTCGGTGTAGCCCTGCTCTGCGATCGCCCGCAGCAGCTCGGGCGAAAGCCCAAGGGATTCGAATGTCATCATGGCTCCTGATCGGCCTTCCAAAGTCTCAAGACTTTGTACCGGTCAAGGCGGATGATGTTGGGGTTAAGGGTGAATCAAAGAAAACGCTGACCGGATTGCGATACTTCGAACAACATTGTACACGAATATTCAAAGAGTTATGCAAGGCCCGTCAACCCTTTCGTGACTTCGGGGTTAATGGGCCTCATAATGCAGATGTGATCCGAAACCGGGGGCGACCTGGCTTCGACGTGGGTTGCAAAGCAATGCAGGGCATACCGAGGGCCAGTGACCTCGTAAATCCATCTGGAAACCTTATAGTTGCCAACGACGACAACTACGCCCTAGCCGCTTAAGGCTAGGCTCTGCACCGGCTCTTTCCTGGACCGGAGCCTGGGAAACCAGGTGGCAGAGTCATTTACAGGAAATCGCAAGCACGGCGGGGCTACTTCGCCGGCAGCTAAAACCAAGGTGGCTCGCCCAAGCCCAGTTCGTCGGTTGACGGGGTGAGGGTTAAAACCAAATAGCCAGACTAAGTATGTAGAACTGCTTGTAGAGGACTGACGGACGCGGGTTCGATTCCCGCCGCCTCCACCAAATAAAAACGCCACCCCTTGCGGGTGGCATTTTTATTTGTGGCAGTGGTTGGCATGAGAACCCGCAGCGGGTTCGATCACGGCGCACTGCGCCGTGGGACGCCACGACACTGCAGGTGGTCATGGCGGACTTAGGCACTCAGCTTCACCCAGGTCTGATTTCTGTTAACCGGCTGCTTCTACTATATTTTGTTTGGCACTAAAATTCGTGAGCAGGTCATGACAGCCTCCATAAACAGAACCAGACAAATGTTCGATTCAACCTATATCTCCAGAAACATCCAGGTCAGCGGGGCACGCATCCACACCCGCATTCGTGAAAACCCCGGGAAACCAATCTTGTTGCTATTGCATGGTTACCCTGAAACTCACCTTATGTGGCACAAAGTCGCGCCACTAATTGAAGCGCATTTTACTTTAGTCATCCCCGACTTGCGCGGATACGGTGATTCGGAAAAACCTACATCGCGGGATGATTTCAGCAACCAGTCAAAGCGTGCGATGGCTCAAGATATGGCAGAACTGATGACAGCCCTCGGATTTTCCCAATTTCATGTGGCAGGCCACGATCGCGGCGCCCGGGTCACTCATCGGCTTTGTCTCGATCATGTTGACCGAATTCAATCGGCCTGCATTATGGACATCGTCCCAACCGCAACTACATTTGCGATGACAAACCAGGCTTTGGCCACGACTTACTTTCACTGGTTCTTCATGATCCAAAAAGCGCCATTGCCTGAGCAGATGATTGCCGCCGACCCTGCAACATGGCTCAAGGGGTGCCTGTCACGGTGGAGTTTGGGAAACGATGCGGTGTTTGACTCCAATGTGGTCGGTGAATACGTGCGTTGTTTTTCGGATAAGGAAGCGATTCGTGCCAGCTGCGATGATTACCGTGCGGCAGCGACCATCGACCTGGAGCATGATGCACAAGATGACCATCGTCGCGTCCGCTGCCCTCTCTTGGTGCTATGGGGGTCACAGGGGTTTGTCGGCCGGAATTATGATGTTTTGGCGATCTGGCGCGAAAAAGCGCAGGACGTCATAGGAAAGGATTTTCCTTGCGGCCATTTCCTGCCGGAAGAGGTTCCGGAAGCAGTTGCCCTATCAATTGTGCAATTCATTGGACAATGACCTCAGCAAACTTGTGAAATCGGCGCATCGCTGGTGTTTATAAGTCGCCGCGCGAAACGATAGCGAGCATCGATCATCGACCTATTTCACTGGCCGTCGAGGTCAATCAAGATATGTATTCTGAATCGCTGTTTAGTTTTCTCTATGGCAAAGATGAGATGCAGGCCAACTGGATTGCCATGATGAGCCAATTGAGTGCACATTTAGACATCATGTATTGACCTACCGCACCTCAAGCGACGCGGATTAAGCTTGGG
>VFSW01000749.1_pt1 | contig 48097 bp, 39 predicted proteins | sample 5358111 | NCBI WGS metagenome assembly VFSW01 (sample SAMN11554181, study PRJNA540505) | mine drainage metagenome | isolation source: sediment from site ElyBrook_90M | place: USA: Ely Copper Mine, Vershire, VT | collected 2017 | reverse complement strand
GCCGATATTGGCGTTGACCTTGGTGAGGAAGTTGCGGCCGATGATCATCGGCTCGGTTTCGGGATGGTTGATGTTGGACGGAATGATGGCACGGCCGCGGGCGATCTCGCTGCGCACGAATTCCGCCGTGATCTGCGCGGGGATCGCGGCCCCGAAGGAATTGCCGTCGGCCAGCGCCGACCGGCCGAGATTCTCGCGGGCCGCGATGTATTTCATCTCTTCCGTGATGATGCCCTGGCGGGCGTAGTGAAGCTGGGTGACGTTCCTGCCCGGCTTGGCGCGCAGCGGTTTGCGTCCGGCACGGTCGAATTGCGGCACGGAAAGAAGCTCACCGGGCTTCAGTCCGTCATCCTGCGGCTTGCGGGCACGGCCGTCATATTCCCCAACGTCGCCACGAGCCAGAATCCAGTCGCGCCGCAGCGCGGCAAGTCCCTTCTCGATGTCGACGACCGCTGTATCATCCGTATACGGACCGGATGTGTCGTAGAGGCGCACCGGCGGCTCGCCGCCCGACAGAGGCACTTCGCGGAACGGCACGCCGTCCACCAGCAGCTTGCGCGAACCGGGCAGCGCCCCGCGCGAAATCGTCACGGATTGCGGATTGAGAATGGGCTTGTTCATCGTGCCTCTCCCTACGCCGGTACTGACCGGATCAGGTTCTAAGGGACTCGCCGGATTGCGATCTCAGCCCGTATTCCCGCATCTGTTTTATGGGATACAAGCGCCCCTGGGATGAGCCGGATCATCCGCCGAACGGCGACCGTGTCAAGACGCCGCCCGGGATAGTCAGGGCCGCGATCGGCGGGCATATTGCGGCCGGTCAAGCGGAGAGCACATGGCGCAGTACGAAATCGATCCGTGGGACGACACCATACCCAGAGAATTGAAGGGCATTGGCGGATGGCTTCTGCTCCCGCTGCTCCAGCTGGTCGCCACACCCTTGCTTATCATCGCATCGCTCTCCGGACGTCTGAAGGCGCACCCTCCGGCGGCGGCCTTCCACGCCATGGCGGGCCATCCCCTGTTTCTTGCGCTGACAAGCGTGGTTTTCGTTCTGATGCTGGCCCAATTGCTGTTCGGACTGTTCTGCCTGGTTCAACTCTTCCGGAAGAAGGCAAAGCTGCCGCGCCTGATGACGATCTGGTATGGGCTCGGCATCGCGGCAAGCATATTTGCGGCGATCCAATTCGCGCTCGATCCGGATATGTTCGGCAAGGTTGTCGACGCAACGGCCACGTCGGGAGGATTGAAGCTCTCGACGACTCTGCTCCTCCTGTGGAACGGATTCTTCATCGTCTATTTCGATGTCTCCAAACGCGTGAAGAACACCTTCGTGCGCTAGGACGCCGCGAACTGCCGGAACTCGGCGATCACGCCCTTCACCGCCGCCGTTACAATCTTCTCGCCGGCCTCAGGCGTCGCCTGCGATGGATCGGAGCCGATACGTCCGTCGGGGAAGCGGCGGCGGTAATCCTCGGCGTCGTAGATCGGCCCCGTCGGCGCGATCTTGGGCGCCATCGCCACGTGCTTGATCGCCTCGGGATAACCGAAATAGGTGACGGAGACTTCCGACGGCGTGGCGTGACTGCCCTCGCCCACCGGGAAAAGCTGCTTGCAGAGGTCCGTCACCCCGGCAAGCTCCCACCAGTTGCGCAGCACGCAGCGCAACGGCGGGCGGTTCGAGCCTTCCGGACCGAACGTTACGCCATGATAGATTTCGGAGAACGCGGCATTGATTGTGGCGATGTTGCCGCCGTGACCATTCAGCCAGTAGATGCGCTCAAAGCCGTGACGCGACAGGCTTTGCGCCCAATCCAGCATCGCCGCGATCATGGTGGACGGCCGGAGCGTGATCGTGCCGGGAAACGCCATGTGGTGCTGCGCCTGGCCGACATTGAAGGTCGGTCCGACCAGAATGCCGGACTCGTCGCCGGCGCGCCGCGCGATGATCTCGGGGCACAGCGCGTCGGTGCCCAGCAGGCCGTTGGGCCCGTGCTGCTCCGTCGAGCCGATGGGGATGAGGATAGCCTTAGATGACGTAAGGTAATCTTCTATTTCGGGCCAGGAGGAGAGATGAAGCTGCATACCGGTTTTCTCGGACCTCCGGCCCTAACGGTCAAGTCCGTCCTGCCTTGAAGACCAAGTCCCGCCCCGCCACAATCGCCGCAAAACAACATATCGGCACCAGAGGAACTCATGAGTGAAACGACATTGCCCGTACCGAAGGAATGGCGCGAACGCGCCTTCATCAATTCCGGCAAGTACGAGGAGATGTACGCGCGCTCGGTCAACGATCCGGAAGGCTTCTGGCGCGAACAGGCGGCAAGGCTGGACTGGAGCAAGCCCTTCACCAAGGTGAAGAACGTCTCCTGGAATCCCGACAATCTCTACATCAAATGGTTCGAGGACGGCGCGCTGAACGTCACGGTCAACTGCATCGACCGTCACCTGCCCGCTCACGCCGACCGCGTCGCGATCATCTGGGAAGGCGACGACCCCAGCGAATCCAAGACGATCACCTACCAGCAGCTTCACGACGAGGTCTGCCGCTTTGCCAATGTGCTGCGCCGCCACGGCGTCAAGAAGGGGGACCGCGTCACCATTTACCTGCCGATGATCCCGGAAGCGGCCTACGCCATGCTGGCCTGCGCCCGCATCGGGGCGGTGCATTCGGTGGTGTTCGCCGGTTTCTCGCCGGACAGTTTGGCGAACCGAATCCTTGACTGCGCCAGCACCGTCGTCATCACGGCGGACGAAGGGCTGCGCGGCGGCAAACCCGTACCGCTGAAGGTCAACACCGATCTGGCGCTCACCCAATGTCCGGACGTGCGCCATGTCATCGTGGTGCGCCGCACCGGCAAGCACGAACTGAAGCATCCCGGCCGCGACGTCTGGTATCACGACGCAGCGGCGCAAGTGCCCGCCGATTGCGCACCGGTGGAAATGAACGCCGAGGACCCGCTATTCATCCTCTACACGTCGGGCTCGACCGGGAAGCCCAAGGGCGTGTTGCACACGACAGCGGGTTATCTGCTGTACACCGCGTTCACCCACCAGGCCGTCTTCGATTACCACCCGGGCGACATCTACTGGTGCACGGCCGACGTCGGCTGGGTGACGGGCCACAGCTACATCGTCTACGGGCCGCTGGCGAACGGCGCCACGACGGTGATGTTCGAGGGCGTGCCGAACTATCCCAGCACCTCCCGTTTCTGGGAGGTGATCGACAAGCACAAGGTCAACATCTTCTATACCGCGCCGACCGCCATCCGCGCCCTGATGCGCGACGGCGAAGCGCCGGTGAAGAGGACCTCGCGCGCCTCACTGCGCCTGCTGGGTTCCGTGGGCGAGCCGATCAATCCGGAAGCCTGGCTATGGTACCACCGCGTGGTCGGCGACGGCCGCTGTCCCATCGTCGACACCTGGTGGCAGACCGAGACCGGCGGCATCCTCATTTCGCCGCTTCCAGGCGCTACGGATCTGAAGCCTGGTTCAGCGACCAAGCCACTGTTCGGCATCCGGCCGCAACTTGTCGACGCCGAAGGAACGCCGCTGGAAGGCGCCGTCAGCGGCAATCTCGTGCTGCTGGATTCCTGGCCGGGGCAGATGCGCACGGTCTACGGCGATCACGAGCGCTTCGTGAATACCTATTTCCGAACCTATCGTGGCAAGTATTTCACCGGCGACGGCTGCCGGCGCGACGAGGACGGCTACTACTGGATCACCGGACGCGTCGACGACGTGATCAATGTCTCGGGCCACCGCCTGGGGACGGCGGAAGTGGAGTCCGCGCTGGTGGAAAACACCAAGGTCGCCGAAGCCGCCGTGGTCGGGTGTCCGCACGAACTGAAGGGCCAGGGTATCTACGCCTTCGTGACGCTCAAAGCGGGCGAAGTGCCGACGAATGCGCTCAACGAAGAGCTGAAGAAGTTCGTCAGCGAGCATCTGTCGCCGATCGCCAGGCCGGACGTCATCCAGTTCGCGCCGAGCCTGCCGAAGACCCGCTCAGGCAAGATCATGCGGCGCATCCTGCGCAAGATCGCCGAGGGCGACACCTCCAATCTGGGCGATACGTCGACTTTGGCCGACCCGGCGGTGGTGAACGACCTGATCGCGCACGCAAAGCGCTGAGGATAGCGATACGCGAAGACAAGTCGGCTTTGCGCATCGTGATCCCGGTCATCCCTTGCGGTGAATACCGCCGGCGTGGTCACTGGCGCCGCGCGTACTCCTCCATCGCCTTCGCCATCTCGATGTCCTTTTCGGTCACGCCGCCGGCATCGTGCGTCGAAAGTGTCACGTCGATCTTGTTGTAGACATTGAACCATTCGGGATGGTGGTCGAGCTTTTCAGCCAGCAGCGCCACCCGCGTCATGAAGGCGAACGCCTCGCTGAAATCCGTGAAGGTAAACTGCCGCGTGATGGCGTCGCGGCCTTTCACCTCATGCCAGCCCAAAAGTCCCCTCAGAGCGGCGGCGCGGGCGGCATGGTCGAGCTTTTTCATGATATGAACTCCTCCGGAGACTTTATCCTAGCAGCCGTCATGGACTGGACGAACATCGAAGCACCGTCGCTCGACGAGATCGAGAGGCTTTCGCGCGCCGCCTACGCCTCGCTCCCGGAGCACTTTCGCAGCCTTTGCGGCGATATCCTGTTCATGGTCCAGGAATTCCCGGACGAAGAGGTAATGCGGGACCTGGATCTGGAAACGGAATTCGACATCCTGGGTCTCTTCCAAGGTTCCACCCTCGCCGAACGGACCAGCAACGCCGGTCGGCCAGAGCCGACGGCCATCTTCCTCTACCGGCGGCCGATCCTCGATTATTGGGCGGAGCACCATGGCACGCTGGGCGCCATCGTCCGCCACGTGATCGTGCACGAGATCGGCCACCATTTCGGCCTCTCGGACGACGACATGGCAACGATCGAGGAAGGAAACTAGCACTCAGCCGAGCCGATAGGATTTTTCCGCCCGATAGAAGCTGCCGTTGGCCGTGAGATGGCTGGAATAGAGGATGAAGTTTTCGACGGTGAAGGGCGAACTGGCATATAGCGCATGATCGGCCAGGAAATCGATCACCCGTCCGGTTTGTGTTCCCTTGAGCTTGGCAAGCGTGACATGCGGGGTGTATTTGCGGCCGTCCGCTTCCAGACCGATACGCTGCAACGCGCTCTCGATCTTGCGCTGCAGGCAGTGAAGCGCCTCGTTGGCGATCACACCCGCCCACAGGGCGCGGGGATGCTTGCCGCCGAACGCGCCGACGCCTTTCAGTTCCCCTGAAAAAGCCGGCGCGGAAGTCGACGCCAGCGCGTCGTCGATGGCGGCGGCGTCGCGGCCGTCGACCTCGCCGATGAAGCGCAGCGTAAGATGAAGCTGATCGCGCGTCTGCCAGCGCGCGCCCGGCACACCGGCCTGCAGTACGGTCAGCGATTGCGCGACGTCGTCGGGAAGCGCGATAGCCACAAACAAACGCATTATTTCTTTCTCGTAAACCGCTTGAGCGGCAGACGGTTCCGGAAAGCCAAGACAGTCAGAAAATAGAAGATGCCGGCAACAAGAACGGTCAACACCAGCATCGCAACGTCATGCAGCAGCCCGGGATGCAGCGCCAGCCTGTCGCCCAGCGTCGCGCCGGTCAGCGCACCTGCCCCGGCTGCAAGCGCCGCCAACAATGTCGGGCCGAAAGCGCGCGTAAAGACGCTGTCGAGAGAAAGCAGCGAGCGCGAGCGCGCCATCCAGACCAACATGGAAACGTTCGCCCAGGCACCGAGCGCCGTGCCGAGCGCAATGCCGACTGCTCCAAGATGTGCGCCCCACACCAGGATGAATTTGAGCGTGATGTTGACGGCCACCGCAACCAGCGTCGCGCGCACCGGGGTCGCCGTGTCGTCGCGCGCGTAGAAGGTTGCCGCCACAATGCGCACCAGCACGAAAGCGGGAAGGCCGATGCCATACGCCGTCAGCGCCGCGGCCGAGACGCTGGCCGCGCTCAGGTTGAAGGCGCCGTGTGCGAACAATCCGCGCATGATCGTCATCGGCACGGTGCAATAGGCGGCGACAAAGGGCAGCGTCAGCATCAGGCCGATCGCGGCGGCGCGATTTTGCGCGGCGTGCGCACCGGCGACGTCGTTCTTGGCCAGCCGGTTCGCCATCTCGGGCAGCAACACGGTACCCATGGCGATGCCGAGCGTACCCATCGGCAGCTGGTTGATGCGGTCGGCGTAATAGAGTGCCGTGAGATCGCCCGACGGAAGGAAGCTGGCGATCAGATTGTCGATGAAAAGGCTGATCTGAACACTGGCCGAACCGATGGTCGCGGCGCCAAGCGCCAGCAGGAACTCCTTCATCTCCGGCGTCCAGCGCGGCCAGTGGACATGCAGATGCAGATGGCTCTTGGCCGCCGCCCAGACGATGAACACGAGCTGCAGCACGCCCGCCAGGAACACACCCCAGGCAGCCGCATAGGCTGCGTTCGGAAACCAATGAGCCGCAAGCAGCGTCGTGATCATCGCGATATTCAGAAAGACGGACCATGCCGCGGCGGCAGCGAACTTCTCGATCGCATTCAGCATCGCCGAAAGCTGGACCGCCACTACCGTCATGATCAGATAGGGAAACGCGATGCGCGCCAGATCGGTCGCCAGATGCATCTGGCCAGGGCGCGCGCTGAATCCGGGCGCCATCGCCATAATGACGTAGCGCATCGCCGCAAGGGCTGCGATCAGCAGCACCAACTGAAAAGCCATCTGCCAGGAAAAGACACGGTCGGCGAAGCGCGCCGCCGCGTCATGGCCGTCGCGGGTCCGCATCTTGGCGAAACGCGGCAGGAAGGCCGCGTTGAAAGCGCCCTCACCAAAGATCGCCCTGAAATTGTTGGGCAGCCGGAAGGCGACAAGGAAGGCGTCCGACATCGGCCCCGCGCCCATGACATAAGCCATGATGATGTCGCGCATAAACCCTGTCACGCGCGAGAGCGCGGTGTAGCCGGCAACGGTGAGAAGGCGCTTGAACATGGAATTTTTGTTAGGGAACGGTCGAAGATTTGCCCGATTCAGGCATGGACAATCCCGCACAACCCGACTTTTTGGAAGCCTTGCGCCTTGATCATGGGGCTCCCAAGCACGATATTAGGGGTCGGCGCGGCTTTTTGGGGCCGGCAAGGAAGGATTCTCATGGCTGACTACGACAATCGGATCATACGTGGCCAGGCTGGCGTCGAGGCCGGCGCCATCGATGCGGGGCTGCGCGCCTACATGCTGCGCGTGTACAACTACATGCTGGTGGGTTTGGTCCTGACAGGCCTGACCTCCTACAGCTTCTATTCGATGTCCGTGACGACCGACCCGGCTGGGGCGGCAATGACGCTGCGCAACGGCGTGATGCTGACAAGCTTCGGCGTGACGCTGTTCGCCTCACCGCTGCAATGGCTGTTCATGCTGGCGCCGCTCGGCGCCGTCCTGTTCATCAATTTCCGGCTGCAAAAGATGAGTGTCGGCGGCGCACAGCTGGCGTTCTGGGTATTTGCCGGCCTGATGGGCGTCTCTCTTTCGACCATCTTCATGGTCTATGCGGGCGGCAGCATCGCCGAGGTGTTCTTCATCACCGCGGCGGCCTTCGGCGGCCTCAGCCTCTACGGCTACACGACGCAGCGCGATCTTTCGGCCATGGGTTCCTTCCTGATCATGGGCGTCTGGGGCCTTTTCATCGCCATGATCGTAAACATGTTCATGCAGTCGCCGATGATCATGTGGATCGTCTCGGTGCTCGGCGTGGGCATCTTCGCCGGCCTCACCGCTTATGACACGCAGCGAATCAAGGAGATGTATTCCGCCAACGACGACGGAACGTTGTCCGGAAAGAAGGCCATCATGGGCGCCTTGGCGCTCTATCTGGACTTCATCAACATGTTCATCTTTCTGCTGCAGCTCGTCGGCAATCGCCGCTAAGCGCCGCTCGGCACTCATACGAAAGGCCCCGATGGTCGCCATCGGGGCCTTTCCTTTTTCCCGGCCAGACATGTCGAGAGTGCATTGCAGGTGCGCAGGTTGTCGCAGCCTTGAATCTCTTAAATCTTTTTCAGAAATCGTCACGAAAGCGCCACGATTGGACCACCGCTTAGCCGCTTTCGGCAACGATGTTCACCTGTGTCGGCTGTTCCGAGTTGACGGACCGCCTAGCGACGAATCAAGCCCCCCAGCCCCCAGTCCGGGCGGTCTCGATCGGACAGCCGACCTCTTCCTTCCCTCTTAAAATCCCAGCTTGCGCATGATCGCGGCTATCTGGCCGAAGGCTCCACCCACACCGCCGGTGAGGATGGATATGCCCGTACCGATGGCCATCATCGACGCCGGCGTTTCGCCCAGCAAAATGGAAAGCGCGAGAGCCGGGACGACACATAACCCGCCGGCAATCGTCCCGCCCAACGCGCTGACGGCATAGCCCCGGCCGAAATCCATCCCGTAGAGGTAGCCGGCCGTCGCCGAGATCATCATGCGGCCGAACATGAAAAGGTTGTCCGCCACCCAGGGGAAAAAGTGGCCAATCAGGGCCAACGCGACCTGGAGTATCGTCCCCACGATCGCGGCGCGCTGCAGGATACGGGCGTCGATCATGGGAAACCCTTTCGGTCCAGCAAGTGATGTCGCATTCGTAACCTTTCCGGGGTTGCGAGTGAATGACGTTTTCTCTAAGGGATTCCTCTGTCCAACCCGCCGAATGCTCTCATGATCGAGATTGAAGGACTAACCAAACGGTTTGGCGCCGTCGCGGCGGTGTCCGGTTTAAGCCTCAAAGTCGGCAAAGGCGAGGTCTTGGGCTTTCTCGGCCCGAACGGGGCGGGCAAATCCACGACCATGAAGATGGTCACCGGCTATCTCGCGCCCACTGAGGGCAGGATTCGCGTTTGCGGCCATGATGTGGAGACCTCCACGATCGGCGCGCAGGCCGCCATCGGCTATCTGCCCGAAGGCGCGCCCGCCTATGGCGACATGACGGCACGCCAGTTCCTCATGTTCATAGCCGAGGTACGCGGATTTACCGGCGCGGAGGCGAAGGCGCGCGTTGCGAGCGTCGTGGAGAAAACCGAGCTTGCGCCGGTTCTCGACCAGCCGATCGAAACCCTGTCGAAAGGCTTCAAGCGGCGCGTCGGCCTGGCGCAGGCGATTCTGCACGATCCGCCGGTGCTCATCATGGACGAGCCGACCGACGGACTCGATCCCAACCAGAAGCATTCCGTACGGACGCTGATCCGCGCCATGGCCGCACAGAAAGCCATCATTGTGTCAACGCATCTGCTCGAGGAAGTGGAAGCGATCTGCACGAGAGTGGTCATCATCGACCGCGGCACCATCGTCGCGGACGGCACACCGGCGCAGCTTTTGGCGCGCTCGCGCTACCACAATGCCGTGACCTTGCTGCTGCCCCAGGGCGAGGCGGCAGAGGCCGAAAAGAAGCTAAAGTCGCTGGGCGCCGTGGCGGGCATCGAAAAGAGCGCGCGCGACGACGGCACAGTCCAGATGACCGCCTTTCCCAAGAGCGGCGCTTTGCTGATCGAGGCCGTGGGTGCGCTGGCCATGAGCGAAAACTGGAACGTCAAGGAGATGTACGCCGAGGCTGGACGTCTCGACGAGGTCTTCCGCGCCATCACCACCCGCGACACCGATCGAGCGAAAGCGGCGCGCACATGAAATATGTCTGGCCCATCTTCAAGCGCGAATTCGCGGCCTATTTCGCGACGCCGCTGGCCTATGTCTTCATCGTGATCTTCTTGTTCTCGATGGGCGCCTTCACCTTCTATGTCGGCCATTTCTACGACAACGGCATCGCCGACCTATCCGTGTTCTTCGGCTTCCATCCATGGCTCTACCTGTTTCTCGTGCCCGCGATCTCGATGCGGCTATGGGCGGAAGAAAGGCGCAGCGGCACGATGGAGCTTCTGCTCACCCTGCCCGTGCCCATCTGGGCGACCGTCGTCGCCAAGCATCTGGCGGCGTGGGCCTTCACCGGCATCGCACTCCTGCTCACCTTCCCGATATGGCTGACCGTCAATTTCCTGGGCCAGCCGGACAACGGCGTGATCCTCGCGAGCTATGTGGGCAGTTTCCTCATGGCGGGCGGTTACCTGGCCATCGGCTCCTGCATTTCGGCGACAACGAACAACCAGGTCATCGCTTTCGTGGTGAGCGTCGCGGTGTGTTTCCTGTTCACCATTTCGGGAGCGCCGCTGGTGCTGGATTTCTTCCAGGCCTGGGCGCCCCTGACGCTGATCGACGCGATTTCCTCGTTCAGCTTCCTCACCCATTTCACCGCGATCACGGCAGGCGTGATCGATCTGCGCGATATCGTCTTTTTTGTCACGCTGATCGCGCTGTTCCTGGCCGCCAACGTCGTGGTCGTCGATCTCAAGAAGAGCGCGTGACCCGATGAAACCGCTCTCCCGCCGCTTTTATGCCCTTGGCGCCATCGCGCTGGCCGCCGTTATTTTCGTCGGCGTGAACATTGCCGTCGATGCGACGTTCACCACGGACCGAATCGATCTCACAGAAAACGGCCTCTTCACGCTCTCGCAAGGCACCCGCGACATCATTGCAAACCTTAAAGAGCCGATCACGCTGAAGTTCTTCTACTCCAAGAAGGTCGCCGCCGATTACGCGCAGACCCGCGCCTATGCCAGCCAAGTCCGCGACCTGCTCCAGGAATACGTGGCGCTGAGCCACGGCAAGATCGTTCTGGAGGAGATCGACCCGGAGCAGTACACGCCGCAAGAGGACGAAGCCACGGCGGACGGCATGACCGCCGCCCCCACGGACTCCGGCGATGTTGTGTATTTCGGCCTCTACGGCACCAACAGCATCGACGGCAGCGCGTCGATCCCGTACTTCTCTCCGGATCGCGAGGCCTTCCTCGAATACGACCTCTCTTCGCTGGTCTACCGGCTGTCGACTCCGAAGAAGCCCAAGCTCGCGATCATTTCGAGCCTGCCGTTGGATACCGGCTATGGCGGCATGCAGGCGATGGCGCAGGGCGCCTCGCAACCTTTCACCATCTACCAGGAGCTGTCGCAGACATACGACACGCAGATGCTCGCCCCGAATTTCACGAGCATCCCGAATGGCACCGACGTGCTGATGATCGCGCAGCCCGGTCCGCTGAACGGCCAACAGAACTATGCCGTCGATCAGTTCGTGATGAGGGGGGGGCGCGCGCTCGTCTTCGTCGATCCCAATTCCGAGCTGGCCGCCGCCGGCAACGCCAATCAGGGCATGAGCGGGCCGGCCTCCTCGTCTCTGCCCCGGCTGTTCCAGGCATGGGGCGTCGGCTTCAACGTCAGCAAAGAGATCGGCGACCTGGAGCTGGCGCAACGCGTCCAGACCTCTGGCGATCCCCGCAATCCGGTTTCGACCTACCCGATCTGGCTGCATTTGACGCACGACCAGTTCGACGCCCGCGACCCGATAACCGCGAACCTGCAGGTGCTCAATCTGGCAAGCGTCGGCGCGCTGTATCGGCGCAAGGACGCCACGACGCATTTCGCGCCGCTTGTGGTCTCCTCCAACAGGGCCGCGCTGCTCGATACGGAACAGGTCAGCCTGACCCAGCGCCCGCAGGACCTGGCGTCCTTGATCACTCCGACCGGCAAGCAGTACGTCATCGCGGCGCGGATCTCCGGTCCGGCGAAGACGGCGTTCCCGGACGGCCCGCCAGCGGGCGACGCGCAACCTGAAGTCAAGAGCGCGAAGGACATCAACGTCGTCGTCATGGCCGATACCGACATCCTGGACGATAGATTCTGGGTTCGGGTAGGCAATCTCTACGGCAGACAGATCGCTGCGCCGTTCGCCGACAATGGCGCCTTCGTCGAGAACGCCGTCGAGAATTTGATGGGTTCCGCCGATTTGATCTCGCTGCGCACGCGCGCGACGAACGACAGGCCCTTCACGGTGGTGCAGAATCTGCAGGCCCAGGCTCAGGCGGAGTATCAGGAGGAGGCGCAGGCCCTGCAGCAGCGTCTCACCGACACGCAGCAACGGCTCCATGATCTGCAGCAGGGTCAGGGCACGCAGGGCCAGAACGTTGCCATAACGCCGAAACAGCGTGACGAAATCGAGCGCTTCAAGCGCGAACTGATCAACACCCGATCCCAATTGCGCGACGTGCAGCATAATCTGCGCAAGGATATCGACGCCCTGGGCGAGTTCCTCGCCTTTGTGAACATCGTGCTGGTGCCGTTGCTGGTTGCCTGCTTCGCGCTCGCGCTGGCATGGCTACGCCGCCGGCGTCGCGCGCGCGCGATCCAGATGTGAGGCCGCGATGAACCTGACGGTGTTCCTATCCGATCCGCGGCGGCGCAATCTTGCGGCACTCGCCGCGCTGGCATTGGTGAGCGTCGTGCTGGCGCTGTTCGCGCTGAACGAACGGGCGGCCGAAGTGGCGCCGAAATACACGCCTCAGACATTTTTCCCGGGTCTCGCAGGCGAGTTGAGCCAGGCAACGCACATCCATATCGAGTCCAAAAAGAGCGGCACCTTCGACGTCACGTTCAAGCCGGAGAAAGGCTGGGTGCTGCCCGGCCGCAGCAATTATCCGGCTTCGTTCGAGGAGGTCCGCAAGACACTGGTCGGGCTCGCGGCGCTGCAGACCATCGAGCCAAAGACCACGCGTCCCGACTGGTTCCACTATGTCGATCTCGACGCACCGCCCAAAGGCAACGGCATCCTGATCACGGTCAGCGACGATCACAACCATACGTTGGCATCGCTCATCGTCGGCAAGAGCGAGGACACAGGCGACGCTTCCGACACCGTCGAACTCTTCGTTCGCAAACCGGACAACAACCAGAGCTGGCTGGTCAAAAGCCCATTCCAACCGCACACCAGCGAGGCGGACTGGATGAACAAGAAGGTCGTGGACGTCGACGCCAGCCGCATCCAGGAGGCCGACGTCCGTCCTCTGTCCGGGCCGGCTTATACGGTAAGACGCGACAAGCCGAGCGACACAGACTTCACGCTGTCGCCGATCCCGCACGGCCGCCAGATCGCCGACCCCGGCGGGCCGGACGACGTCGCCGACGCGCTCGCCGGCTTCTCGTTCGACGATGTCGAACCCTCCGGAAATTTCGACTTCGACACGCAAAGCTCGCGCGTCATCACCCGAACTTTCGACGGGCTGATCGTGAGCGTGGACGTCATCAAGCAGGGTGGAAATTACTGGGCCCGGGTCTTTGCAGATGCCGTTCCGGGCAAGCCGGATGTCGCCAAGGAAGCCCACGAAATCAACGTCCACGCGGCCGGCTGGGCATATAAGCTGCCGGCCTACAAGGGCGCCCAATTCCTGACCTCCCTCGACAGCCTGCTAAAACCTGTCGGAACGGGCAAAGGCGCCAAATAGGGCTCTCGGGAACCGGCAATATCGACAATGCCCCCTGCCCGCGTTAATCCCTGAAGCCGCCGCCTCATTCCGGGGCAAAAAGGGCAGTTGCCGCCATGGCCGAGGACCTTTTCCTTCGCGACCTTTGGTATCTGGGTGCGCGTTCCGCGACGCTCAAGCCCGGCGCAATGCGTCGCGAGACGCTGCTCGGCGAGCCGATGTTGATTGGGCGCGCCAGGGACGGAACCGCCTTCGCCTTGCGCGATATCTGTCCGCACCGCGGGGTGCCGCTGTCGGCCGGCAAGATGCTGCCCGAGGGCACGGTGGAATGCCCCTACCACGGCTGGCGGTTCAAGACCGACGGCGTCTGCGCGCACATCCCTTCGCTTGTCCCAGGACAGGACATGGACCCGGCAAGAATTCGGGTGCGGTCCTTTCCGGTGCGGGAGCGCGACGGGCTGATCTGGGTCTATATGCCTGCGTCCGGCCACGAGAACGCCCCGCCACGGTGCGAGGCGCCGGAAATCCCCCTCAAAGGCGCCACACCACGCTGGGTGGAAAGCCAGACATTTCGCTGCGGTATCGACCACGCTGTGATCGGCCTGATGGACCCCGCACATGCGCCGTTCGTCCACGGCCGCTGGTGGTGGCGCGTCAAGATTCGTGAAAAGGCCAAGAATTACGCGCCATTGCCGAACGGCTTCGTAATGACCCGGCACAAGCCCACCAAGCAGGCGTACAAGATGCTCGGCGGCGATGTGACCACCGAAATCACCTTCGAGCTGCCCAGCACCCGCTTCGAGAACATCTCGGGCACGATCGCCGGCAAGCGCCTGGACGTGATCGGGCTGACGGTCTGCACGCCGCGCGATGCCGAGACGACCGAAGTGACGCAGATATTCTTCTGGCCCGCCTGGCTCGGCTTCATCAAGCCATTCTTCATGGCACTCGGGCCGACCTTCCTGGGCGACGATCGCCGGATGGTGGAACTCCAGCGCGAGGGACTGAAGTTCAACCCCAACCTGATGCTCATCCAGGACGCCGACCAGCCGGCGATCTGGTACCATCGCCTCAAGAAGGCATGGTCCGAGTCGGTGGAGAGCGGCGCGCCGTTCGCCAACCCGGTCCAGGAGCGAACGCTGCGCTGGCGAAGTTAGCCATCGCGGACCTGTGATCGGGTTATTGGCTGTGCATCGGACGCAGCTGTGGAGGCTTACCGGTACCGCATATTGATGACCGAAAAGACGCTGCGCCGAACAACCTCGTGTCCCCGGGGAAAACAGGGGTTGCGGTCGACGGTGTCCCCCTCTAAACAATCCACTTAGCCCAAATTTCCGGCGTTGAAGGTCGTGCAGCCGCGCGCCCTGCCGCCTGCCTGCGAGACCAGATGCCCAAGCGTAACGACATCCACACTGTCCTGATCATCGGCGCCGGGCCTATCGTCATCGGCCAGGCTTGCGAATTCGACTATTCCGGAGCCCAGGCCTGCAAGGCGCTGCGCGCCGAGGGCTACCGCGTCGTCCTGGTGAACTCGAACCCGGCGACGATCATGACCGATCCGGGGCTGGCCGACGCCACCTACATCGAACCGATCACGCCGTCCTTCGTGGAAAAGATCATCATACGCGAAAAGGCCAATGTGCCGCCCGGCAAGGTCTTTGCGCTGCTGCCCACCATGGGCGGCCAGACGGCACTCAACACGGCGCTGAGCCTGCGCAAACGCGGCGTGCTGGAGAAGTACGACATCGAACTGATCGGCGCCTCGGCCGAGGCCATCGACAAGGCCGAAGACCGCGAACTGTTCCGCCAGGCGATGATGAAGATCGGGCTCGACGTCCCGCGCGGCATCACGCTCAAGGGTTATCTGCGCCACAAGAAGGATTCCGCCGGGAATTTCCTCTACGACGACTCCAACAACCCGGTGATGGAACTTTCGCCGGAAGCCTTCACGCACGCGCTGCAGGCGCTTGACCAAGTCGGCCTGCCCGCTGTGATCCGGCCGTCGTTCACCCTTGGCGGCACCGGCGGTGGCATCGCCTACAACCGCGAGGAATTCTTCGAGATCGTGGAACGCGGGCTGGATGCTTCGCCGACCAACGAAGTGCTGATCGAAGAATCCGTTCTCGGCTGGAAAGAATTCGAGATGGAGGTCGTCCGCGACAAGGCGGATAACGCCATCATTATCTGCTCCATCGAGAACGTCGACTCGATGGGCGTCCATACCGGCGACTCGATCACGGTCGCGCCGGCACTGACCCTCACCGACAAGGAATACCAGCGCATGCGCAGCGCTTCGATCGCCGTGCTGCGCGAAATCGGGGTGGAGACCGGCGGTTCGAACGTGCAGTTCGCGATCAACCCGGCGGACGGGCGCATGGTTCTGATCGAGATGAACCCACGCGTCTCGCGGTCCTCCGCACTGGCTTCGAAGGCGACCGGGTTCCCCATCGCCAAGATCGCGGCGAAATTGGCCGTCGGCTACACGCTCGATGAACTGACCAACGATATCACCAAGGTCACACCGGCGTCCTTCGAGCCGACCATCGATTATGTCGTAACCAAGATCCCGCGCTTCGCATTCGAGAAGTTTCCCGGCGCAGAGCCCCTATTGACCACGTCCATGAAGTCCGTCGGCGAGGCGATGGCCATCGGCCGCACCTTTGCGGAGTCACTGCAGAAGGCCTTGCGTTCGATGGAAACCGGCCTTACCGGCCTGGACGAAATCCCGATCGAAAACGACAAGAATACGATCCGCGCCGCCCTGGCGCGCGCGACGCCCGACCGCCTCCGCCTCACCGCACAGGCCATGCGCTATGGCTTTCCGTTCGATGAGATAGCGGCGATCACCAAATACGATCCTTGGTTTCTGCGGGAAATCGAGGCGATCCTGATCGTTGAAGCCGACGTGCGGGCGCGCGGCCTGCCAGACGACACCGATGGAATGCGCCGTCTCAAGGCGATGGGCTTTTCCGACGCGCGCCTTGCCGCACTTAGCGGGAAAAAGGAAAAAGACGTCCGCGCCATGCGGCAGAAAATCGGCGTGCGCCCCGTCTTCAAGCGAATCGACACCTGCGCGGCGGAATTCGCGGCGCTGACGCCCTACATGTATTCCACGTACGAAACACCTGTCGCCGGTACGGCCGAATGCGAAAGCAGGCCGACGGACGCCAAGAAGATCATCATCCTGGGCGGCGGTCCCAACCGCATCGGCCAAGGCATCGAATTCGACTATTGCTGCTGTCATGCGGCGTTCGCGCTCTCGGAACGAGGGTTCGAGACGATCATGATCAACTGCAATCCGGAAACAGTCTCGACCGACTACGATACCTCCGACAGGCTTTATTTCGAGCCGCTCACCGCGGAAGACGTCCTGGAAATCGTCGCCTTGGAGCAATCCAAAGGAACGCTGGCGGGCGTGATCGTGCAGTTCGGCGGCCAGACGCCGCTCAAACTGGCGAACACGCTGGTGGAAGCCGGCGTTCCGCTGCTCGGCACCTCGGCCGACGCCATCGATCTGGCCGAAGACCGCAAGCGCTTTCAGGTTTTGCTGAACAATCTCGCCCTCAAGCAGCCGCACAACGCCACGGCGATGACGGCAGAAGAAGCGATCGCGGCCGCACGCGACATCGGTTATCCGGTAATCCTGCGGCCCTCCTACGTGCTGGGCGGACGCGGGATGGTCGTCGTCGGCGACGAGGCGGACCTTAAGGCCACGCTCCAATCCGGCGAGTTGTTTCGCATCTCCGGCGACAATCCGGTGCTGATCGACGGGTTCCTCAACCGTGCCATCGAGATCGATGTGGACGCCATCGCCGACGATGCCGGCGACGTCTTCATTGCCGGCATCATGGAGCATATCGAGGAAGCCGGCGTGCATTCCGGCGACTCGGCCTGCGCCATCCCGCCCCACTCGCTCAAGAAGGACGTGATCGCCGAAATCGAACGCCAGACAGTCGCGCTCGCGAGGGCACTGAACGTCCGTGGATTGATGAATGTACAATACGCGGTGCAGGGTCAGGACATTTTTGTGCTGGAGGTCAACCCGCGCGCCAGCCGCACGGTACCGTTCGTCGCCAAGGCGATCGGGCGTCCGGTCGCCGCAATCGCCGCGCGGGTCATGGCCGGCGAGAAGCTCAAATCCTTCAAGCTGACGGCGCGCAAACCGAACTATGTCTGCGTCAAGGAAGCAGTGATGCCTTTCGCACGCTTTCCCGGCATCGACACCATCCTCGGCCCGGAAATGCGTTCGACCGGCGAAGTCATGGGACTCGACGAAAGTTTTGGCCGCGCCTTCGCCAAAAGCCAGATCGGCGCCGGTCTGAAGCTGCCGCTTTCCGGCCACGTCTTCATTTCGGTTCGCGACGCGGACAAGGAAGATGCCGTGAAGCCGGCGCGCGCCCTGATCGCCATGGGCTTCGACATCGTGGCCACGCGCGGCACGGCCAGGGCGCTCGAAGCGGCGGGCCTCAAGGTCAAGACGATCAACAAAGTACTGGAAGGCCGCCCGCACGTGGTCGACGCCCTAAAGAACGGCGAGGTCCAGCTTGTCTTCAACACCACGGATGGCGCGCGCGCGCTGGCCGATTCGACCTCTATCCGGCGTACGGCGCTGACGATGAAGGTCCCCTATTACACAACCATGGCCGGGGCGGCTGCAGCGACCGAGGCCATCGCAGCCTTGCGCGCGGGCTCTCTTGAAGTTGCCCCACTCCAGTCTTACAGTTTGTCTGTGCCCGCCTCTCAGTGAGGATGGAAAATCCAGTCATGACAAGGATTTAGGGCCGACCTTCGCGACTTCCGCATCTGGCCGGGTTGCCTGCGCGAGGCGGGAGGGTGCGATTGTGCGATTAACGGGATTATTGGTGACATGGAACGAATACCCATGACCGCGTCGGGCTACAAAGCCCTGGAAGACGAGATCAACCTGCTCAAGACGGTCGAGCGGCCAGCGGTCATCAGGATGATCACCGAAGCGCGGGCGCACGGCGATCTTTCGGAGAATGCGGAATATCACGCGGCCAAAGAGCGTCAGGCCTTCATCGAAGGCCGCGTCATCGAACTCGAAGACAAGATCGGCCGCGCCGACGTTATCGACGTTTCCAAACTGTCCGGTGCGACGGTGAAGTTCGGCGCCACGGTCACGCTGGCCGACGAGGACACGAACGAAAAGCGCAAATACCAGATCGTGGGCGACCTCGAAGCCGACGCCAAGAATGGCCGCATCTCCATCTCGTCGCCCATCGCGCGGGCCCTCATCGGCAAGGGCAAGGGCGACACGGTGGAAGTCGCGGCTCCGGGCGGCGCACGCTCCTACGAGGTCATCAAGGTCGAGTGGATTTGAGCGGCTCGACGGTTCGCTTGTCGCGGACTCTGTTACATTCCGTCTTCATGCCTAGGCAGCAGTTTTTCGATGGCATCGAGATAAGCGACAAAGGCGCTGCGCCCCTTGTCGGTCAGCACGATGCGCGTTAACGGCTTCCGTCCGGCGAAGGTCTTAGAAATTGCAACATAGCCTGCCTCTTCGAGTTTGCGCAGGTGCACCGACAGATTGCCGTCGCTCGCCTGAAGCCGGGCTTTCAACTCGTTGAAGTCCGCGGTGCCGCCGCCGGACAGGTAAGCCATGACCCCGAGGCGTAATCGCCCGTGAATGACGTCGTCGATCGCCGCAATGTCGAAATCGTCCGTCATTGACGTTCGTCTTCGACCATAAGCCGGAATCCCGGCACGGTCAGCAGAAGCAGCAGAGCCACGCCCATCATCGGCGTCTGCAGCCGGTTCTCTGCCAGAGCCGCCATGATAAACGCGAAGGCAAAGGACGCGGCCGCCGCCGCAAACATCCAGGACCGTCGGGCCATGGCGGCGCTCGAGAACCAAGCCACGCCATAGAACGCGAAGATCATCGGGACGTATGCGTTCAATACAATTGGCGCCTTGACAACGGCGGCAACGATTTCTGTCGCGGCAAACGCCACCAAGACACCCACTCCGCAGCTGCTCCAAGCCACGCCGAACGCGGCGTTGGAGGCGCTGCTCACCGAACCCGCGCGGGCGCGCAACCGGAAAAACAGAGCAAACCAGACCAAGGCAAATACGCCGAAGGCTCCGAGCCACAAATAGAGGAGCCCCCAGCCTGAAATCGGCAGCAAGCCGTCCTGCCCGGCCCACTGCACAAAGCACGTACCGCCGAACACAACGCCGGCCGCGGCAAGAAATGTTCCGCCGAGGATGGGACCCCGGCGGCCCTGCTCGGCAAGACGGCGCATGTAGGAAATGTCGTCTTTCACGTCGGCCATGCTGCGAATCTCCAAAATGCCGCGTATTTCTGCACCAAATACTTTGTTTTGTAAAGTACTTTATTATTACGAAATGTGACTCGATGCGCCGTTTGGCGCCTCCATGCCAAGGTTTTGAACGCAAAGCATCTTTCGAATCCCGCCGGCCATGTCACTCTCGTCCCGGCGATTCAAGCGAGAGGGCCTGTGAGCACCCCATCCGGCACCAAGCGCGTCACCGAAATGACGATCCGCGGTCTCATCCTCGGCATCCTCATCACGCTCGTATTTACTGCGGCGAACGTTTATCTAGGCCTCAAGGTCGGCCTCACCTTCGCCACCTCCATTCCCGCGGCCGTGATTTCGATGGCCGTCCTATCCGCCTTCAAGGACGCGTCCATTCTGGAAAACAACATCGTGCAGACGGTCGCCTCGGCGGCGGGCACGCTGTCCGCGATCATCTTCGTGCTGCCGGGCCTGGTAATCGTGGGCTGGTGGACGGGCTTCCCGTTCTGGACGTCGTTCTGGGTGTGCGCGTCGGGCGGCGTGCTGGGCGTGCTGTTCACCATCCCGTTGCGACGGGCGATGGTGACGACGTCCGACCTGCCCTATCCCGAGGGCGTGGCGGCCGCGGAAGTCCTCGAAGTGGGCACACAGGCGCGCGAGGGCTCGGCAGAGTCGCGCGAAGGCCTGCTTGCCGTGGTCTACGGCTCGATTGCCTCGGCCGGCATGGCGATTTTCGCCGCGACGCGCGTGGCAGCCGGCGAAGTAGCCGGCTTCTTTCGCCTCGGATTCGGCGTGAGCGGCTATGACATGTCTTTTTCCCTGGCGCTCCTGGGCGTCGGCTATCTCGTCGGCCTTTCCGTCGGCGTCGCGATGCTGGTCGGCCTCCTGATCTCCTGGGCCGGGGCGGTTCCGATCCTGACCGCGCTGTCTCCCGCACCTGCGCTTTCGCCAAGTCAGCACGCGATATCCGTGTGGACATTGCAAGTGCGTTTCATCGGCGCAGGCACAATCGGCGTGGCCGCGATCTGGACATTGACCAAGCTCGTGGGGCCGGTCGTGCGCGGCGTGATTTCGACCATGTCGGCGTCGCGCGCCGCGAAGGACGCGACCGATACGCGTGACGTTGATCTTTCCCCCGCCTGGATCGGCCTCCTCGCGGTCGTATGCCTCGTCGTCATAGCGTACCTGCTGAAACTCTTCCTCGGCACAACGCCACTGGTAAACGAGACTTGGCAATTGGTCGTCGCCATGGTGCCGTTCATCTTCATCGGCGGCTTTATCGTGGCGGCGATCACGGGCTACATGGCCGGACTGATCGGCGCCTCCAACAGCCCGATCTCCGGCGTGGGCATCCTGGCGATCATCATCTGCGCCACGCTGTTGATCGCCGTGGCGCAGCCGGCGGCCGTCGAAAAAAGCGCCCTTGTCGCCTATGCCCTGTTCGCCACGGCAATCGTCTTCGCCATCGCCACGATATCCAACAACAACCTCCAGGACCTGAAGACCGGGCAGCTCGTCGGCGCCACGCCACGCGCACAGCAATGGGCGCTGATCATCGGCGTCATTGCGGGCGCCGCCGTCATTCCGCCCGTCCTGAATCTGCTCAACCAGGCCTACGGCTTCGCCGGAGCACCGCGGCTGGCCACCGCCGTCGCCCAGCCCCTGCCCGCCCCGCAAGCGAGCCTGATATCGGCGCTGGCCCAGGGCGTGATCGAACAACGACTCGACTGGGGAATGATCGGGCTGGGCGCTGGCCTGGGCGTGATCCTGGTCATGCTCGACGAGTTCCTCGGCCTCCGCAAATGGCTGCGGCTGCCGCCGCTGGCAATTGGCCTCGGCATCTATCTGCCCATGTCGGCAACCTTGCCGGTCGTGATTGGCGCCTTTATCGGGCATCTGTACGACCTTTGGGCGGCCCGCGCGAAGTCTCCGGAGCACGCCAAACGACTCGCGGTGCTGGTCTCTTCCGGCATGATTGTGGGCGAGAGCCTGTTCGGCGTCGTGCTCGCGGGATTGATCGTGGCGCTGTCGACCGACGCGCCTCTGGGGCTGGTGCCCGCCAATTTTGCGCCCGCACCGTATGTCGGCCTGGCCGCGTTCGTGGCTCTGATCGTGCTGCTCTACGGCTGGATAATGCGCCGGGCGTCCGCCTGATCAGCGCCACCGCACGATCAAGGCGGCTGGGTAGGAGAGCCGATACCGCGCATAAAACGGCATGATCGTGCGGCATCGATGCGAGTCGAAGGCCGAGACGGCGCCGGGCCTGTTCGGTTTCACCTCCGGTGGTTGGGATTTCTGCCGTATGGTCTTATAGTATATGGGCTATCTCGGGCAGGACCCATGGCAAACATCGCGCTTGTAGACGACGACAAGAACATTCTGGCTTCGGTCTCCATGTTGCTGGAGCAGGAAGGTTATCATGTCCGCACCTTCACCGATGGCGCATCGGCGTTGACGGCACTTAGCGCCACGCCGCCGGACCTCGCCATCCTCGACATCAAGATGCCGCGCATGGACGGACTGGAGTTGCTGCGGCGGTTGCGGCAGGGCGCTGATCTGCCGGTGATCTTTCTCACCTCGAAAGACGAGGAGATCGATGAGCTGATGGGTCTCAATGCCGGCGCCGACGACTATATTCGCAAGCCTTTTTCGCAGCGGCTGCTGCTGGAACGAGTGAAGGCCGTGTTGCGCCGCGCCGAGGCGCACAAGGGAGGCGCCCCGGGGCCAGAAGGCAAAAAGGAAGCGCTGGTGCGCGGCAAGCTGGCCCTCGATCCGCAACGCCACGAATGCACCTGGGAAGGCAAGCCCGTGCGGCTGACCGTCACGGAATTTCTTATCCTGCAGGCCCTGGCACAACGTCCCGGTTTCGTCAAAAGCCGAGACAGCCTGATGGATGCCGCCTACGATGATCAAGTCTATGTCGACGACCGCACAATCGACAGCCACATCAAGCGCCTCCGCAAGAAGTTCAAGCAGGTTGACGACAATTTCGAGTCGATCGAGACGCTCTACGGAGTCGGCTACCGCTATCGCGAGACCTGACGTGCAGCAGCCGTGGGCATGACCATATTCGACTACACGCGGCCGACGCGGCATTCCAGGCTTCGGCGGCTTATTATCGTCATCAACGTCGTCACATTCCTGCTGTTGATCGCCGGCGTGTTCGCCGTGCAGTCCAGCCGCGAGGGTTTGGTCGACGAGCGGCTCACAGGCGTCGAGGAGCAGGCCCGCATTGTCGCCAACACCCTGGCGGAATACGCGACCGTCAGCGACACGCTGTCTATCAACGTGGATGACGCGGCACCGCTGCTGCGCGAACTGCTGGCGCCGACGCGACTGCGCGGGCGCCTGTACGACAACGACGGGCAACTCCTTATCGACACCCGCAACCTGCTTGCTCGCAACATCGTACAAGTCACCGAGCTCCCCCCCATTGACGACTGGAGCCGGTTCAAGCGTGCAGTTGCCCATCTTTACGACAACATCATGGGCGTCCGTCCGTTCGTCAAACTGGCCCCCTATTTCGAAGCGGGCAAGAACGGAAAAGTTTACAGCGAGGTCGACCAGGCGCTCGAAGGCGCCACAGGCACGGCCGAACGCGTCGACGAACAGAACAAACTCGTCCTTTCCGTGGCCGTTCCCATTCAACGTTTCCGGACCATCTACGGCGTGCTGTTCGTTTCCACCGAAGGCGGCGATATCGATGATATCCTGCGCCAGGAGCGCGCGACGCTGATCATGTATTTCCTCCTGGCGTTCACCGTGATGCTGGTGTCCGGCTTCATCCTGTCCGGCACGATCGCCGAGCCGATGCGCAAACTCGCCGAAGCGGCCGACCGCGTGCGGCGGGGCCGCGCCGGGCGGGAAACGCTTCCCGACATGTCGGACCGCAACGACGAGATCGGCGATCTTTCGCAAAGTCTTTCGGCGATGACACGGGCGCTTTACGACCGCATCGACGCGATCGAGAGTTTCGCGGCCGACGTCGCGCACGAGCTGAAGAATCCGCTCACCTCGCTCAAGAGCGCGGTGGAGATGTTCTCTCGCGCCACCGACGACAAATCACGGTCTCGCCTGCTGGAGATCATACGCACCGACGTCAAGCGTATCGACAGGCTGATCACGGATATTTCCGACGCGTCGCGCCTCGACGCAGAACTGAGCCGCGAGGCGAGCGAGCCCGTCGACCTCGCACGGTTACTCGAGACGATCGTAGAAGTCTACAACGTGACGCAGATTCCGCGAGGGGTAAAACTGTCGTTGAACCTGCGCCTGCCGCCGGAAGCGATCGTCATCGGCCGCAGCGAAAGGCTCGGGCAAATTGTCCGTAATCTGATCGACAATGCCTTGTCGTTCAGCCCGGACGGAGGAACAGTCACGATCTCGGCCCAGGCGGAAGGCCTTCTCGCGCGCATCAAGGTGGAAGACGAAGGCCCGGGCATTCCGCCGGACAACCTCGAAACCGTATTCGAGCGCTTCTATACCGAACGCCCGGCAGAACAGGATTTCGGCAAGAACTCCGGTCTCGGCCTTTCGATCGCCCGGCAGATTGCGAACGGGCTCGGCGGCCGCATATGGGCTGAGAATCGCGAACAGGGCGGAGCGCGGTTCATCGTCGAGCTACCGTTGACACGTCTGACATGACAACAAAGGCGACCCTCAATATCCATGCAACCTGTGTTCGCCTGGACGGTGCCGCTACGGCATTCGGCGCGCCGGGGGATGCGGGCGTCCTGCTGCTCGGCAAGAGTGGTAGCGGCAAATCCGACCTTGCCCTCAGGTTGATCGCCGCGGGCGCTACGCTTGTCGCCGACGACCGGTGTGAGTTGTTTATGTCCCGCGGGAGACTGTTTGCGCGCGCCACGGCGAGACTTGCCGGGTTGATCGAGGTGCGCGGTGTCGGCATCCTTGAGTTTCCCCATGCGCCCCGAGCCCGCATTGCCCTGGTCGTCGAACTCGGACCGGACGCCCCACGCCTTCCGGACCACCGTCGGTTCCGACCTCCGGCCGCGCTGCTCTTACCCGCGAAATTGGCCCCGCCGGTGGTCAGACTCGCCCCTTTCGAGGCCTCCGCGCCCGCCAAAATCGTTGCCGCAGCGGCGGCTTACGCGCGTGACCTGCATCGCGAAAATGTCAACCCCATTTAACCCTTCCCTCAGGCTGCGGGATTGATAAGGTTCGCCCCCCAAACGGAAACCCTCATGATTGGCATCGTACTCGTAACCCACGGCCGTCTGGCACAGGAATTCATCTCGGCAATGGAGCATATGGTCGGCCCGCAGACGCATCTGCGCGCCGTCTGCATCGGTCCGGAAGACGACATCGAGCGCCGCCAGCGCGAGATTGCGGCGGCCGTGAAGTCGGTCGATCTCGGCAAGGGCGTCGTGGTCGCCACGGACATGTTCGGCGGCACGCCGTGCAATCTGGCGCTGACACTGCTGGAAAAAGGCAAGATCGAAGTGCTGGCGGGTGTGAATCTGCCGAGCCTCATAAAACTGGTCGACGCACGCACCAAGATGCCCCTGGAACAGGCGGTCAAGGAAGCGATCGACGCCGGGCGCAAGTATATGCGCGCCGGCTCTGCGGACCTGGTTGGCGGCGGGGTCTGACAGCGATGTCCGAGGGAGCGCGGCTTTGCGCCGTCGCCAGAATCACCAACAAACGGGGCTTGCATGCGCGCGCTTCCGCCAAGCTGGTCGAAGCCGCCGCCCGCTTTCAGTCGCACATCACTGTCAGCAAAGACGGCCAGACGGTCGACGCGCGCTCGATCATGGGGCTCATGCTGCTGGCGGCGTGCTTGGGCAGCACGGTTGAGATATGCGCTGCCGGCGAGGACGCACAACCGGCACTGACCGCGATCCTCGCTCTGATCGAAGCCAAGTTCGGCGAAGAGTAAGGACCCGCCCTAGAGAAGAGAAGAAGCCGAATCCGTGCGACAGCACGAACCCGGCTTCCGCCGATGGACCGTCCCGGCCCCGCTAGGAATGCTACTTCACATTGTCGGTCGCCTTGATGAACGCCACGGCGTTGTCGTGGAGCTGTTTCAACGACGCCTCGTTCGCATAGACCATGTGGCCCGACTGGTAATAGTGGTATTCGATGTTTCCCTGCAGGCTGGGCGGGATCGGCAGGTGGTGCATCTCGTACCAGCCTTCGTAGTACGGCGTCGCCAGATCGAAATAGCCGCCGTTGAGCATGATCTTGAGATCTGGGTTTTGTTTCATCGCGTTCGCCAGATCGGGCATGACGTTAAGGCGCATGTCCCGCTTGCGGTCGGAATTGGGCTGCGCGTGCTTGTAATCCCAGCTCTGATAGATATCGATGAGCGGCTTGTAGGTCATGCCCATGCCGTACTTCAGGTCCGTGCGAACATAATTGTTGAACGCCGAGACATAGGCGGAGCTGATTGCGGAGGATTGCGGATCGTACTCGGATTCCTTGCTCAAGGGATCGAGCGTGGGGCCGAGGAACCGCGTGTCGAGACGGCCGGTCGTGAGGTCCGCGGAACCGTCCAGATTTTTCTCGAATTCCCCGCCGTCGATGCGCAAATTGGCCTTCAGGATGTAGGACACCGGCAGCCCGGTGTAGTCATGCAGCTTGTTGGCAATCGCCATGCGACGCTTGGGGTCCAGGCTGTTGCCGATCTCCAGCGCACGCGCGTAGTCGGTCATGGCAAAATGCTCGACCTGGTGCACGAAGGCGACCATATCCGTGGGCGGCGTGCCGGGCAATTTATGATGATACCAGGCTGTCGCGGCATAGGTCGGTAGCGCCAGCTCATAGGGCAGATCCATACCCGGATTGCCTTCCGGACCATCGATGCTGAGATCGAAATTCAGGATCTGCGACAGCAGCATAACGCCGTTGAAGTCGATGGAGTCATCGTTTTCCAGCTCATTCACCAGGACGGCGGAACGCGGCGTGCCGTAGCTTTCGCCGAAGAGGTATTTCGGCGAATTCCAGCGACCGTATTTCGAGAGGAATTGCTGGATGAACGACGCGAAGGCGTGCGCGTCCTGATCGACGCCGTAGAACTCCTTTTCCTTGTCCTTTCCCGCGATCCGGCTGAAGCCGGTTCCCGGAGCGTCGATGAAGACCAGATCGCTGGCATCGAGCAGGCTGTCCTGGTTATCCACCAGCTTGTAGGGCGCCGCCGGTGTGTGCGTGTCGTTGTTGGTTATGACGCGCTTTGGCCCGAAGGCCCCCATGTGCAGCCACACGGTCGAAGATCCCGGACCGCCGTTGTAGATGAAGGTAATCGGACGCGTGCTCGGATCGACCCCTTTGCGAAAATAGGCGACATAAAACATCGAGGCTTCGGCTGTCGGATTCTTGGTTCCGGCGCCTTTGTCCTTATCCTTGGACTCGCCGGCGGCGTCGTCCCAACCCTTGGGGTGGACAATCAGTGTGCCAGCTACGGCATTATAAGAAATGGAGCTCCAGCCGATCCTTACGGTACCGCTGGTTTTGACCTCGCTGGGCTGGAAATAGTCGGTCTTGGCGGCCGGCTTGTCGGTACCTTTATCTTTGTCGCCGTCAGCGGCAAACGCCGCCGCGCCGACCAGCAACACCGCGGCAATCAGCAAAGTGGCGTATTTCATATATTCCCCCTAGGACGTCTTGGCTCCCGGCGCAGGCGGCGCCGGCCGGAGCGGATTCGGCTTGTCGAATGCTCGCACATCCTTGCCATGCAGCAAATCGCATTGCTCAGGCTCGCCGGTCATATATACGTGAGCGGGTCGTGCGGCGCTGGGGCTTGCGGCACCGCAAAGGAACACGGAAAGTAACCTTTCACGCGTGAGAATTGGGCATGACATCGAAGTCGGTGAGCACGAGGGGCCGCGACAAGAAACGGACGATCGCGACGATCTATGACGTCGCCCGCCGTGCCCGTGTTTCCAAAACGACGGTTTCGCGCGTGGTCAACGGCGAGGCAAACGTGCGCGAGGAGACGCGCGACGCGGTCCACAAAGCCATACAGGCGCTGCAGTTCAGGCCTAACAAGGCCGCGCGCAGCCTGGCGAGTGCCGCAGAGGCACGCGTCGGATTGGTCTACTGCAACCCCTCCGTCGCCTATTTCAACGAACTGCTCATCGGTGCGCTCGACGGCAGCGGCCGCAACGGCATGCAACTGGTCGTCGACAAATGCGAGATCGGCAATCCGGAAGCCGCCGTCGCCGCCGTGCGCCATCTGGTCAAGGGCGGCCTGAACGGCATGGTACTCACGGCGCCGATCAGCGAATCGCGGAAATTGATTTCAGAGCTGCTCAAGGCCGGCGTGTCCGTGGTTTCCGTAGCGACAGGAGGATTTCGCGGCGAGGTGACCTGCGTGGGGATCGACGACTGCAAGGCCGCCTACGAGATGACCAACTACCTTCTCAAACTGGGCCATCGGCGCATCGGGTTCATCAAGGGCCATCCGAGCCACACATCGAGCACGCAGCGCTTCAAGGGATTCGAGCAGGCTCTGCGCGACACCGACTACAAGATCAAGGAACCGATGGTCGCGCAGGGCTATTTCAGCTACCGGTCCGGTCTGGAAGCCGCCGAGCAGCTTTTGTCGGGCCGCAAGGTTCCCACGGCGATCTTCGCCAGCAACGACGAAATGGCTTCCGCCGTCATGTCGGTGGCGCATCGCAAGGGCCTGGACGTGCCGCGCGACATTTCCATCGTCGGCTTCGACGACACGATCGCCGGCTCGGTCTGGCCGCAACTGACGACCATTCGCCAACCTATCTACGAAATCGCGTCGACGGCCATCGACATCATCGCCGACAACATCCGCAACCTGAAGGCGGGAACACGGCCCAAGCCGAGCAACCGCCTGGTGCCGCATACGCTCATTGAACGCGAATCCACCGCACCCCCGCCGCGCGAACGCTGAGGGCATCTCAACGCCGACACCGTCAAACTGTTTTCAGTCCGTGCCCGACAAAAATGGCCTTGACCGTGGCGACAAGCGCGGCGGAGGGCGGCTGTTTTTCTTGCAGCGTATAGGGGAGTTTGAGCGTCCCCCACTTGCTCTCGCCCATTTTGTGGAATGGCAGAACTTCCACCTTCGCCATGCCCATATCTTTCGCGTAAGCCGCCAATTTGTCGATTGAGGCGAGATCGTCGGTCAGCCCCGGGACGAGCACGTAGCGCAGCCAGGTCGGCTTGCCCATCGCCGCAAGCCGCTCTGCGAAACGTAGCGTCGGGGCGAGACTGCCCCCCGTCAGCCGCTTATAGACCACGGGATCGAAGGACTTGATGTCGAGCAGCACGAGATCGGTTGCGGCCAAAAGCGCGTCGGTGGCGTTCGCGCCGAGGAAGCCGGATGTATCCAGCGCGGTGTGGAGATCAAGCGCCTTGCAACCCTGGAACAGGGCCGTGATGAAGTCCGGTTGCGCGAGAGGCTCGCCGCCGGTCGCCGTCACGCCGCCGCCGGTGCGCCGCAGGAAATCGCGGTATTCGGCGATCTCGTTGAGCAGGGATGCCACGCCGGTCTTCTTGCCGTCCGGCATATGCCACGTGTCGGGGTTGTGGCAATAGAGACAACGCAACGCGCATCCCGTCAGGAACACGACGAAACGCAGACCCGGGCCGTCGACCGCTCCGCCGGTTTCCACGGAATGGATATAACCCTCCACATTGACATTCATGCCGTGCACGCTCGCCCTCCTATACCTGGTCGTGGAAGGTCCGGTTGACGACATCCAGCTGTTGTTCGCGCGTCAGCTTGATGAAGTTGACGGCATAGCCCGACACGCGAATGGTGAGCTGCGGATACTTCTCGGGGTGATCCATCGCATCCAGCAGCATTTCGCGGTCGAACACATTGACGTTGAGGTGAAAGCCCGCCTTCGAAAAATAGCCGTCGAGCAAGCCCGTCAGGTTCTCCTTGCGGCCGTGGCGCGTCTTGCCGAGCGCGCCTGGCACGATGGAGAAGGTGTTGGAAATTCCATCTTGCGCATACTCATAGGGCAGCTTTGCCACCGAGCTGAGCGACGCCAAAGCGCCTTTCTTGTCGCGGCCATGCATCGGATTGGCGCCTGGCGCGAACGGCTCGCCGGCTTTGCGGCCGTCCGGCGTGTCGCCGGTCTTCTTGCCATAGACCACGTTGGACGTGATCGTCAGGACCGATTGCGTCGGCACCGCATTGCGATAGGTCTTCTTGGTCTTCAGCTTTCGCATGAAGCACTCGACCAGATCGACGGCGATCGAATCCACCCGGTCGTCGTTGTTGCCGTAACAGGGGAACTCGCCCTTGATCTCGAACTTGGTGGCCAGGCCGTGCTCGTCGCGGATCGCACGTACCCTGGCGAACTTGATCGCTGACAGCGAATCGGCCGCGATGGACAGCCCCGCGATGCCGCATGCCATGGTGCGCAGAATATCGCGGTCGTGCAGCGCCATCTCGAGGCGCTCATAGCAATACTTGTCGTGCATGTAATGGATGATATTGAGCGCATCCATGTAAGTGCCGGCCAGCCAGTCCATCATCGTATCCAGACGGGCCAGAACGTCGCCGTAATCCAGTACATCACTGGCGACCGGCGCAAAACACGGCCCGATCTGTTCGCCGGTGGTTTCGTCCCGCCCCCCGTTGATTGCGTAGAGCAGCGTCTTGGCGAGATTGGCGCGGGCCCCGAAGAACTGCATCTGCTTGCCGATCCGCATGGCGGAGACGCAGCAGGCGATGCCGTAATCGTCACCCCAGTATGGACGCATCAGATCGTCGTTCTCATACTGGATCGAGCTGGTCTCGATCGACATCTGCGCGCAGTACCGCTTGAACGCCTCCGGCAGCTTCTCCGACCACAATACTGTCAAGTTCGGTTCCGGCGCCGGACCGAGGTTGGACAGCGTATGCAGAAAGCGGAACGTGGTCTTGGTGACCAGGGGACGTCCATCCATGCTCATGCCGCCCAGTACCTCGGTTACCCAGGTCGGGTCTCCGGAGAACAGGCCGTTGTATTCCGGCGTGCGGGCGAAACGCACCATGCGCAGCTTCATCACCAGATGATCGATGATTTCCTGCGCCTCGGATTCGCTGAGAACACCAGTCTTGAGATCACGTTCGAAATAGATGTCGAGGAAGCTGGCGACGCGGCCGAGCGACATGGCGGCGCCGTTCTGCTCCTTCACCGCGCCGAGATAGGCGAAATAGGTCCACTGTACGGCTTCACGCGCGTTCAATGCCGGACGCGAAATGTCGAAGCCATAGGACTTCGCCATCGCCTTCAGTTCCTTGAGAGCCTTGATCTGCTCGGCCAACTCCTCGCGCAGGCGGATGGTTTCCTCGTTGATAACGGTATCGAGCTGATTGAACTGGTCCTTGCGGTCGGCGATCAGACGGTCGACGCCGTACAGCGCGACACGGCGATAATCGCCGATGATGCGCCCGCGGCCGTAGCCGTCCGGCAGGCCGGTGATAATCCCGGCTTTGCGCGCCTTCTTGACCTGATCGGTATAGACGTCGAACACGCCGTCATTGTGGGTCTTGCGGTACAGCGTGAAAAAATCGTGGACCGGCTGTGCGACTTTATAACCGTAGGCCTCGACCGCGTTCTCCGCGACGCGGATTCCGCCGAAGGGCATCAGGGCGCGCTTGAATGGCTTTTCCGTCTGAAGACCGACGATCTGCTCCAACTCCTGACTGATATAACCGGGCTTGTGCGAGACGATGGTGGAGACGATCTCTGTGTCCATGTCGAGTGTGCCGCCCTTAAGGCGTTCTTGGTCCATCAGTTCCAGAACGAAGTTCCACAATTGCCTTGTTCGTTCGGTAGGATCCGCCAGAAAGGATTCGTCGTCGAAATACGGCGTCACATTGCGCTGGATGAAATCTCGGACGTTCACTTCCCGCTTCCATACCGTGCCAAGGAAGCCTCCAGCATCGGGCGCTTCATTGGCTGGGAGATAACGAACGTCCATCTCTGCAACAGTTGCGACTACGCGATCCACGATGTCACTCCTTGATGTCGATCGCCGCTCTCGGTTTGAACGGCATGTCTGCTTCTGCGTTCACAATCGTGTTGTTGGTCTAGCAAATGGGTACGAAAGGAAAGCGTTTTCAGAGCGTCATTTTGATGCGTATGGCACAATAAGATTCGGGCAATTCTCCGCATGAAGCGTCCCGACGCGACGAAACTACGCGGCTATTGGCGGTCAAATACGATGACAAAAAATTTCAATGCAGCCGTTGTCGAAAAATCCGACCCGAAATCGCGTAACACGCCCATTATTTGAGCACCCGATAAAGCCGCGAACGTGGCGAAAGCAAGGCCACTCGCCACACAGCCGTTTCCTTGCCTCCTTCTGGAGTTCGGAATCAGGTTCATTCTCTTGTTGAAGCATCGCGGCGCGTTATCGCGAGGCGAGCGCTTACAGGATTGTCGTATGGGTTGGCGCCGTCCCAAGAAGGTGCCGCAATACCGAAGATATTGCTTGCCGTCGTCGGCGTTCTGAATCTGGTCTTCGGCCTTTTCCATATCTGGCTCGGGTACACGATCCATCAGCCAGTCGATGTCCCCGCATTCGTCTATGCGTGCCTCTGGTCGGCGCGCGCCACGCCGCCCTGCTGCAGGTGCGCGTGAGGCCGGCAACACCTTAAGCGTGGCGCCCAAGCGAATCGATCTTCGTCAGAATGTTGCGACGGAAGCGTGCGCGAGATAGAGGAACAGGGCGCCCCCCAGAAGCGCCAGCATCGCCGCAAGCGCGATGTCGATCCGCGAGCCGATATGCGTGTGTTCGGCGGCACTGTCGATCATGCGCCCCATCAGCACGAAGCGCAGCGCCGAAATGACGATCATCGCGATCCCCGCGACAATGAGAATCAGACCCGCGACATGACCCAGCGGTTGGTTGGGTAGATGCGGCGCGCGACCGCCCAACGTTCGCGTTGCGAGGGCCAGGAATAGATCGAACCGCTCGACAAGGAAGCCGAAGGCCATCACCGCGATGGCGGTGCGTACCCAGGCGAGGAAGGTCCGCTCGTTGGCGGCATGGTCGGAAAAATTTTTGATCACGGCATCAAGGCTCGTTTCCCCGGTCATCATGGCACGCCACCGCAGGATTGCACATGGCATTGCGGCAGGAGAACTAGCCGTCAAATCCCTGCAAAACTCACCGCCAGATAGATCACCGCCGCGCCGACGAGCGTCATCGCCGTTGTCAGGAACTTGGGATGGGCGTGGTGGCTTTCCGGCACGAGATCGCTGGCGCCGATGTAGAGGAAGAACCCCGCGAAAATGGCGAGCACCATGCCGAAGATTCTGTCGGGCAGCGTGAAAAGGAACGTCGAGGCAATGCCCACCACCGGCGCTGTGGCGTCAAACAGCAGCCAGCGCAGGCCCGCCGTGCGGCTGCCGCCATTCTTGAGAACGAGGTTCATCGTGTTGACGCCGTCCGAGAAATCGTGGGTCAGCACCGCGATCGCCACCACGGCGCCGACTGCTGTGGAGACCTGGAAACCGAGACCGATCGCCATCCCGTCGAGGAAGCTGTGCAGCGACAGACTTCCCGCACCGATCGAACCTCGCAACGCGCCATGCTCGTGATGGTGATCATGTTCGTCGTGCGCGGTTGCCTCGCCGTGCAACAGCGCCAACCGGTCGAGCACGAGATAGATCAGAAAACCCAGCGCGACGCAGGACAGAAGCGTCGCCCCGGAATAGAACTTTTCACCCAGCGCCAGGGACTCCGGGATGAGGTCGAAAAACGCCACGCCAACAACGGCGCCGGCACTGAACCCCAGGATGAGATGCAGCTTGTCGCGGAAGCGAAGAGCCACAAGGCCGCCGGCCATAGTGGCGCAAAAGGCACCCAGCGCGATTGCCGGAATGATCATCAAGAACCCCGAACGGCATGATTACAACGGAGAGGAAGGTACCCAGTCCTGGCAACTCCGGGCGCACATTAATCGGTTCCTGCGCGCTGTATCAAATGAAACAGGCCAGGAGACCTTGCACAGCCGTAGGCGACCTGCAGATGCGCCTATGGCGTGGGTCCTTTTGGTTCATATGGCTTGACGGCTGTGTAGAACAGGACATCACCCTGCATCTTGCCGTCCACCGTCACCATCGTCCCCAGATGTGCCTGCAGCACCGGATCGTTCTGCCACATCGACGCGTGTTTCAGGATGGGGACGTCCTTGTCGTCGACGGTCTGGAGAAAAGAGGCGGGGGCCTCCGACCGCGTGCCGATCGCCTGAAGTTTCGAATAGAGGAAGCCGTCATAATGCTGCGCCGTATCGACTGCAGGTGCTGCCACCGCTAGACCGACAGTCGCCATGACCACAAGCAATGCCGCGATCGAATTGCGCATGGCCGTCCTCCTGTCCTTGCCGCGATGATAGGCCCGCGCCGGTCGCGCTGGTGAACGGCGGCGGCGTCAAAATCGCCGCACCCCGTTGAACCGGCGGGACCAAATTCCCACGTATACATGGCGGTGTTGGTCGACTGCAGATCGTTAAGGGTCCAGGAGGAGCCCCATTTCAGAAAAATTGAAAACGAATGGCGCAGAAGGATTTCGGAAATCGATATTTAGTTCATTTATTACAGATGCATACAATATATAGATATGCCGCATTGCTGTCCAGCCGCCTCTGGTACGGCGCCAGGACAGATAAAGACATGCAGATTTCTTTATATGTTTCTTGCTCCCCCCATGGCCCGCTGCTATATCCGGCCCGCTTCCTCAAAGGATATCGCTATGGCCGCCGCGCACGATTACGTCGTCAAGGACATCTCCCTCGCCGACTGGGGCCGCAAGGAGCTGGCCATCGCCGAGACCGAGATGCCCGGCCTGATGGCCACGCGCGCCGAATACGGCCCGAAACAGGTGCTCAAGGGCGCACGCGTCGCCGGTTCGCTGCATATGACCATCCAGACTGCGGTGCTGATCGAGACACTGAAGGCGCTGGGCGCGGACGTCCGCTGGGCCTCGTGCAACATTTATTCGACGCAGGATCACGCGGCCGCGGCCATCGCGGCGGGCGGAACGCCGGTATTCGCGGTCAAGGGCGAGAGCCTGGTGGACTATTGGGACTACACGCACCGCATCTTCGAATGGGCTGACGGCGGCACGCCAAACATGATCCTCGACGACGGTGGCGACGCCACCCTGCTCGTCCATCTCGGCTTGCGCGCCGAACAGGGCGACACGGCCTTCCTCGACAAGGCGTCGAACGAAGAAGAGGAAGTCCTGTTCGCGGCCATCAAACAGCGCCTCAAAAGCAAGCCCGGCTGGTATGGCCAGATCGCAAAGAACATCCGCGGCGTGACCGAAGAAACCACGACCGGCGTGCACCGCCTCTATCTGATGGAGAAGGACGGCAAGCTTCTCTTCCCGGCCATCAACGTCAACGACAGCGTCACCAAGTCGAAATTCGATAATCTCTATGGCTGCCGCGAGTCGCTGGTCGACGGCATCCGCCGCGGCACCGACGTGATGATGGCCGGCAAGGTGGCCATGGTCGCCGGTTTCGGCGATGTCGGCAAAGGATCGGCGGCGTCTCTGCGCCAAGCCGGTTGCCGCGTCATGGTCGCCGAGGTCGATCCAATCTGCGCCCTGCAGGCCGCGATGGAAGGCTACGAGGTCACCACGATGGAAGACGCGGCGCCCCGCGCCGACATCTTCGTCACGGCCACCGGTAACGTGGACGTTATCACAATCGACCACATGCGGGCGATGAAGGACCGCGCCATCGTTTGCAACATCGGGCACTTCGATTCCGAAATTCAGGTCGCCTCGTTGCGGAATTACAAATGGCACAACGTCAAGCCGCAGGTGGACGAGATTGAGTTTCCCGAGGGCAAGCGCATCATCCTTCTGTCGGAAGGCCGCCTGGTGAACCTGGGAAATGCCATGGGCCACCCCAGCTTCGTGATGTCGGCCAGCTTCACCAACCAGACGCTGGCGCAGATCGAGCTGTTCTGTAATCCGGGCAAGTACCAGAAGAAGGTGTACACTCTACCCAAGCACCTCGACGAAAAGGTCGCCCGCCTCCACCTGGAGAAGATCGGCGTGAAGTTGACGAAGCTCACCGACCAGCAATCCGCCTACATCAGCGTGCCCCAGGCGGGCCCCTTCAAGCCGGATCACTACCGCTACTAGCTGTGGACGCCGATTTTCGGAGAATCGGCGACCTTCCGTACTCGGATTTCTTAGGCGCCTGATTTGACTCGGGAATTAACCTTTGCCGCTACTCATGGCGGCCCTCTCTAGATTTGGTCTTTTACACTTTTTTAACCACATTCTATTGCGTGGACCGTTAACGCCCGTATCATCTTGATTCCACAGTGATTCGCCGCATGGGGCGGGAATCGGGGGAAGCCGGGATGAGTCCCAAAATGGGACATAACAAAAACCCGGGCGCCGGGGTCGCAAGCGGAAGACGGCGTGGCCGGGGTGCCACGCTGGTAGCTTTGGCTCTGGCGGCCCAGCCCGCCATGGCCGCAGCTCCCGTCCTCGCCGAGCGGGATATGGTGCTGGCCGTGATCGCCACAGGCGCGGTCGCGCTCGCCATTGCCGCGGGACTTTGGGCGCTGGCCGAACAGAACGTATCGAGCCGCTTGCGCCGCACGCTCAGGATTTCAGGTGCGCGCACGCGGGCCGCCGTCAGCGAACGCGATGCGCTGTTGGGGGCTGCGCGCGAAGCCCTGGTCGTCTGGGGCCGCGACGGCGCCGGCCCGTATTCCTATGGCGGCGCGGAAGCCTTACTCGACGCGTGCCTTAAGGGCGCCGACGCTACCGATCTGTCCAAGGCGTTGGACGACCTCAGTGAGCGCGGCGCGGCGTTTTCGTTGAGCATTCGCGACTCCATGGAGCGCAAGGTGAGCGTGCGCGGCCGCGCCGTCGGCGGCATGGCCGCGGTCTGGCTCGCGCCGGAGACCGTCACTGCGGTGGCGCCGACGGATTTCCGCGCCATTCTCGACGCCCTGCCCGTCCCGGTGTGGTTGCGCGACCGGACGCTGTCACTGGTGTGGGGCAATCACGCCTTCCTGACCGCGGCTGGCGCCGCCGACGTGGATGGGGCGGTCCGCGAGCAGGTGGCACTGGAGAAGACCGAACGCGATCTGGCGGCCACCGCGCGCTCGCAAAGCCAGCCAATGGAAGCCAAGCGGTTTTCCGTGGTTGCGGGTCATCGCCGCGCGCTGGCGTTCACGGAAGTTCCGGTCGACGCCGGAGTCGTCGGCACGGCCCATGACGTGACTGGGGTGGCGGCGATCGAAGCGCGGCTGCAGCAACATATCGATGCACACACCGACACCCTGGACAAGCTGGCGACGGCAGTCGCCATCTTCGACCGCGATCAAAAGCTCAGCTTCTACAATCGTGCCTTCGCCCGCCTCTGGAGCCTGCCGGAAACATGGCTCGACACGCATCCGAACGATGGCGATATCCTGGATCGCCTACGCGAGGCGCGGAAATTACCTGAGCAGCGCGATTATCAGGGCTGGAAGCGCGGGCGGCTGGCACTCTATCAGACCGCGCGGGACTACCCTTCGGAAGAATTGTGGCATGTGCCCGGCGGCAAGACGATGCGCGTCGTGGCACAGCCGCACCCTTTTGGCGGCCTGACGTTCCTGTACGAGGACGTCACCGAACGCATCACCCTGGAGAGTTCCTACAACACCCTCATCAAAGTGCAGTCCGCGACGCTCGACACGCTGCAGGAAGGCGTTGCCGTGTTCGGACCGGACGGCAAGCTCAAACTCCACAACGCGGCGTTTGCGAAGATTTGGGCCTTGAGCGTAAAGGATCTGACCGGCGAACCCCATGTGCGCGCCATCGCGGCGGCCTGCGCCGACAAATTCGGCGACACGGGCGTCTGGGACCGCTTGATCCAAAATATCGTCTCCGGCGCAAACCTGCAGCGCGACATGGGAGAGATCGAGCGCAACGACCGCACAATCCTGTCGCTTGGTCTGTCGCCGCTGCCCGACGGCGCCACGCTGGTCACCTTCGCCGATGTCACTGATCGCTTCCGCATCGAGGGCGTGCTGCGCGAGCGCGCCGAAGCATTGGAAGCCGCGGACCGGCTCAAGTCCGACTTCATCAAACACGTGTCCTACGAGCTGAGGACGCCGCTCAACACGATTCTCGGCTTCGCCGAACATTTGTCGACAGAAGTGCCGGGGCCGCTTAACGAACGGCAAGGCGAATATGTCCAGGCGATCGTCTCGGGATCGAATACGTTGAAAAGCCTGGTCAACGATATTCTCGATCTGGCGCTCATCGAATCCGGTGCGCTCAGGCTCGAACTCGAACGCATCGATCTCCATACACTGCTCACGGAAGTTGCGGCCCATGCACGCGATTGGGCATCGAAGGTCGGCCTCAGCCTGGAGGTGGATTGTCCGGCGGACGCAGGACAGTTCCTGGCCGACGAGCGCCGTATCCGCCAGGTGGTGTTCAACCTCCTGTCCAACGCCTTCAAGTTTACGCCCAAGGATGGCGTCATCGTGCTCGGTGGCCATATCGAGGGCGAAGACGTCCAGATCTACGTGCGCGACAACGGACCGGGTATCGCTCCCGAAGTCCGAGCCAACGTCTTCGAGCGCTTCTCGGCCAAAGGCAACGCCGGCCAGCGCGGCGGCGCGGGGCTCGGCTTGGCGTTGGTCAACCGCTTCGTGGAACTGCACGACGGTTGGGTCGAAATCGAAAGCGACAACGGGACGCTGGTGCGCTGTCATCTGCCGCGTCGCATCCACGACGCCCCGTCGTCTCCGGATGACGAGCGCAAGATCGCGTAGCCGACGTGCGCTTGACAAGAACGGGCCGGCGCAGCGCCTAATGTTGGGTCTTCGGCGTCCGTACGACCATGCCGTCCAACTCCGTTGTCACGGTGATCTGACACGATAGTCGGCTGTTCGATTCAACGTCTTGGGCGAAATCCAGCATGGTTTCTTCCATGTCCTGCTTGGGCGGCAACTTCTCCAGCCAAGCGGAATCGACGTAGACATGGCAGGTCGCACAGGCGCAAGCGCCTCCGCAGTCGGCATCAATGCCAGGAATGAGGTTTTTCACGGCCCCTTCCATCACCGACCAGCCGGCTGGCACCTCCACGTCGCGCTCTGTGCCTTTTTCGTCGATATATTTGATCTTGGGCATAGACGTCCTCAGGCAAAGCTTTTCATGGGAACGGAGAGATCGGCAAGATGCTCCGGTGCAACATGCGAGCCGGCCGCAATCAGCTTGCGGCCGACGAGATATTCGGACGGCGCGTTCACTGCCTCCACGGCGGCAACGGCACCGTCACGCAGATGGAAAGCGGCGAATTTGCGTGATGTAGGATCGCCACGAACTACAATTTGGTCGTCGGCGCGCGCCAGCCCCGCGATCTGCAGCTTCAGATCGTACTGGTCAGACCAGAACCAGGGCACTTCGCTATAGGTCTTGGGCTTGCCTGCCATCGCGTATGCCGCATGTTTGGCTTGGTCGATGGCGTTCTGTACGCTTTCCAGCCGTAATGGAATGCCTTCGCGGCCGACATGCCATGTGCAGTCACCCGCGGCGAAAATCGCTGGATCTGCCGTCGCGCAATTCTGGTCGACGACGATGCCATCTTCGCACGCGAGACCGGCTTCTTTGGCAAGTTCCACGTTGGGCACGACGCCGATGCCAACCAATGCGATATCGGCCGGAAAGTGATTGGCACCCGCTTTCACGGATTTTAGTTGGCCGGCACCTTCGAAGGCGTCGACGCCTGTGTTGAGCAACAATTTGACGCCAGCCGCGCGGTGTGCCTGCTCGAAGAAGTCAGACACCGGTTTGGACACGGCTCGCGCCATCACCCGATCCATAGCTTCGAAAACCGTCACATCGAGACCGTGCTTCACGGCGACAGCCGCGACCTCGAGACCGATATAGCCGCCACCAACAACGGCCAGCCGCTTACCCTTCTGGAAGACCGCGTTCAGGCCGTCCACGTCCTCGATACTGCGCAGATAATGGATGCCGGCGAGGACCGCACCAGGACACTTGATCCGGCGCACCCGTGTTCCGGTTGCCAGCAGCAGCATGCTGTACGGCAGCGTACGGCCGTCAGACAGCAATACGGACCTGGCCTTGCGATCGATGGCACGCACCGCAACGCCCAGGATCAGCTCGCAGTCCGATTCGCGGTAGAAGCTGTCCGGCTTAAGGAACAGGCGGGCGCGTTCGAGCGTACCCATCAGATAGGCTTTGGACAGCGGCGGGCGCTGATAGGGCGCATAAGGCTCGTCGCCAACCATGGCGATGGCGCCAGCATAGCCCTCGGCTCGAAGAGTCGCGACGGCCTGCGCGGCGGCCTGGCCGGCGCCAATAATGACAATTCTCTGCAGCATGATGGTCCGAAACAGGATTTCAAGAAGAGGGCTAACATGTCCGACCGGCATGCTGGAATCAACCGTTTGGAGGACGCGTTGAGGCTGCCGCCGCACCGCGCTACAACAGTGGTGATGTTGACGGATTCACATAGCTTTTTGAGCCGGATCACCCTCCCTGATCTGACCGCCACCAAGGCGCTCGGCATGCGCGTCGCCGGGCGCCTGCAGATCGGCGATACGGTGGCGCTCAAAGGCGATCTGGGCGCGGGAAAAACCACACTGGCGCGTGCGATCCTGCGGACGCTTACCGTGGCGGAAAGCGTGCCCAGCCCGACCTTCACGCTCGTTCAGACTTACGAAACGCCGAGGCTGGCGGTACGGCATTACGACCTTTACCGTATCGAGAACCCTCGCGACATCGACGAGCTCGGGCTCGACGAAGCCTTGGAGGAAGGCGCAGTGCTGATCGAATGGCCGGAACATGCCGGCAGCCGCCTTCCCGGCGATGCGCTCCAAATCGCGCTGACCGCGACCGGTGCACAATCACGGCTTGCAGACATCACCGGACCAGCCCGTTGGGCGCCCGTTTTCACGGAAGGCGCCCTTGTCCGCTGACCGCACCGAAGCCATGCAGGCATTCCTTGCACGCGCCGGCTGGGACGCGGCAAAACACGTTCCGCTTCCCGGAGACGCTTCCACGCGGCGTTACATCCGCCTCCTCCTGAACGGCCGTCCGGCGATGCTGATGGACCAGCCGCAGTCGGCGGAAACGCCGCCGGCGGCGGCTAACGCCACGCCCAGCGAACGGCGCGCGCTCGGCTACAACGCCGTCGCACGCTTGGCCGGAGCGGACTGCGCCCGTTTCGTCGCCGTGGCGCATTACCTGCGGGCCATGGGATTGAGCGCACCGGAAATCTACGCCGCCGATCCTACGAACGGCTTTGTGCTGATTGAAGATCTTGGCAACGGACTTTTCGCGGACGCGCTGACTAAGGGCGCCGATGAGCGAACGCTTTACTTGGCGGCGGTCGAGGTGCTGGCCAAGCTGCATGCACGCCCGGCACCCACACTCCTGCCGCCCGACAAACATCTTCACACCTATGACGCAACCGCGCTTCTGGCCGAGGTCAACCTGCTGGCCGAATGGTTCTTCCCCGTCGCGCTCGGGCGCCGCGGCAGCGGCGCTGAGATGGAAGAGCATCGCGAACTCTGGCGCGCGGCATTGGCACCATTCCTGCGCGCACCTCCCGTGTTTGTGCATCGCGACTACCACGCGCAAAATCTGTTGTGGCTGCCGGGCCGCAGCAATGTGGCCCGGGTGGGCCTGATCGACTTCCAGGACGCGGTGGCCGGCGCGAAAGCCTACGATCTGGTGTCGCTGATCGAGGATGCACGTCGCGACGTAGCCCCAGCCTTGGGAGAAGCCGCTGCCACGCACTATCTGGCCACCATGCGCGAACAAGGGATGCCATTGGACGGCGCAGCCTTCGCCGAGGAAATGGCGGTATTTGCCGCCCAGCGCAATGCCAAGATCGTCGGTATTTTCGCGCGACTTTTCCGCCGTGACGGGAAGCCGCGCTACCTGTCCTATCTACCGAGGGTATGGTCCTATTTAAACCGGGACCTTGAACATCCCGCGCTGGCGGCGCTCAAATCGTGGTATGACCGCGCCATCCCGCAGGACGCCCGCGGTGTCCCGCAGGGCGGAGGAGCATGAGATGAGTTCACCCACGCGCGCGATGATCATGGCGGCAGGGCTGGGCACGCGCATGCGCCCCCTCACCAATGATCGGCCCAAGCCGCTGGTCGTCGTTGGCGGCAAGACGTTGATCGACCACGCCATCGACCGGCTGGTCGCGGCCGGAGTTACGATCCTCGTTGTCAACGTCCATTACAAAGCTGAGATGATCAGAGAGCATCTGGCCGGACGCAAAGATGTCGAAATCCATTTTTCCGACGAATCCGACGGCTTGCTCGGCACCGGCGGCGGCGTCGCCAAGGCGCTGGCAAAGTTCGCCAACGAGCCGTTCTTCATCCATAATTCGGATACGATATGGGTCGAAGGCTACGGCGCCGCGCTTGAACGCATGAAATCGCGCTGGAATCCCGATCAGATGGACGCCCTGCTGCTCATGGCACCCATGGTTACGGCGATGGGCTACGAAGGCACGGGCGATTTCATGATGGATGGCGAAGGGCTTTTATCGCGCGTGCCTCCCGGCAGAGTTTCGCCGTTCGCGTATCCCGGCGTACAGATTGTCCATCCGCGTCTGTTCGAGAATGCGCCGGCTGGCGGCTTCTCGACCAATATTCTTTGGGATCGCGCCATCGAGAAAGAACGACTGTTCGGCGTACGGCTGGACGGCGTCTGGATTCATGTCGGCACGCCGCAGGCCGTCGCCGAGGCCGATGCATTCCTGGCAGACCTTGCCCCGGCCGCCTGACAGCGCGCAGGGCGCCAACGTCTTCACGATCCCCGCGAGCGCGCCCTTCTCCGCGACTCTGACGCAAGGACTGCTGCAACGTTTCGGCGGCGACGGGTTGGCGATGGCCGATATCACGATTTATCTGCCGACGCGGCGTGCAGCGCGCAGCATCTCCGAGATATTCGCCAAGGAAGCCGGTGGCGCGACCTTGCTGCCGGATTTTCGACCGCTGGGCGACGTGGATGAAGACGAACTGCTGCTCGACGCTGCTGCCGACGATCTAGGATTGAGACCGTCCATCGCGCCTTTGCGCCGGCGCCTGCTGCTGGCGACGTTGATCCGCCGCTGGAGTTTTTCGCGCGGCAGCGGAACCCTTACCTTCGGACAAGCGGCGGGTTTGGCGAAAAGTCTTGCCGGAGTCATGGACGAGGTCGAGACGCAAGGCGCCGACTTGGAAAAACTTGCCGACCTCGCACCCCTGTCGCTTGCTGGCCATTGGGCCGAGGTGACGGAATTCCTGTCGCTGATCCACACACAGTGGCCGGCACTCCTTGAGGCGGAGGGCTGTGTCAATCCGGCGTCGCATCGCAATGACGCGTTGCGTGCGCTGGCCAAGCGCCTGCAAGAGAACCAGCCGGATGGGCCTATCATCGCTGCGGGCTCCACCGGCAGTATCCCGGCGACGGCCGACCTGCTCGGTGTCATCTCGCGGTTGCCGAACGGCGCGGTCGTGCTGCCGGGATTGGATCGCGAGTTGGATGAAGACAGTTGGGAGAGGCTTGATCCCGGCCACCCGCAATTTGTGCTGAAGCAATTGTTGCACCGGATCGGCGTGGCGCGCGCGGACGTCGCCGACTGGGCCGGCGCTGCGCGATTGTCGGCGCGCGAGAAAACCTTGTGCGAAGTCTTGCGTCCCGCGCCAACGACAGACGCCTGGCGCGCGCTGGCGGAAAGCGGCGACAAGCTTGCCGCGGGCCTTGACGGGCTGACGCTGGTGGAAGCGGCCAATTCTGCAGAAGAAGCGTCGATTGTCGCGCTGCTGCTGCGCGAAGCTTTGGAAATGCCGACGCGTACGGCCGCACTGGTGACGCGCGACCGTGCACTGGCGCGGCGTGTGACGGCAGAACTCGGGCGCTGGGGCATTGCCATCGACGATTCCGCCGGACGGCCATTGTCGCAGACGGCGGCCGGGTCATTCCTGTGCCTCATCGCCGAGGCCGCCGACAGCGGCTTCGCGCCGGTGCCACTTTTGGCGCTGCTCAAACATCCGCTGGCGACGATGAGCGGAGACGCTGCGATCTTCCGCGGCCATGCGCGCGCACTCGACATGCTGTTGCGGGGGCCGCGGCCGGATTCCGGATTGTTGGGCATTGCCACTGTGATCGAGGGCGCCGACGAGGGATTGCAGACGTGGTTCGCACGCGTCGCGGAGGTGCTGGCACCGCTTGACGCAGCATTGTCCCAGCCGGAAGTCGCGATCAGCGATGCGCTGGCGGCGCATATTGCGGCGGCGGAGCGTTTGTCGGATATGCTTTGGCAGGGCGCGGCAGGTGACACGACGAATGGATTTGTTGCCGCGCTGTCGGAGGCGTGCATCGCCTTACCGCCCATCGAGGCGGGATCGTATGCGCCGCTGTTCCGGGGGCTGGCGGACGAAAATGCCGTACGCCCCGCGTTTGGCCGGCATCCGCGGCTGGCAATCCTCGGATCGCTGGAAGCTCGGCTGCAGCATTTCGATCTCGTCGTGCTGGGCGGTCTGAATGAAGGCTCCTGGCCAGCTTCGGCGTCGAACGATCCGTGGTTCTCCCGCCCGATGCGGCAGACCATGGGGCTGGAGCAGCCCGAGCGCGCCATCGGTCTGTCGGCACACGATTTCGCGGCCCTAGCGGCGGGGCCGCGCGTCGTGCTTACCCGCGCGTTGAAGGCGGAGGGCGCCCCGACCGTGGCGTCGCGCTGGATCCAGAGGTTGGTGCAGCTTGCCAGAGGCTTGAACATCGAGGGCGTATTGGATTCGCCGACGGACTATCCGCGCATCGCCGCGGCACTGGCGGATTCCGGCAAAGCGACCCCGATTGCACCGCCAGAGCCACGCCCACCGGTAGAGGCAAGGCCGCGCAAGCTCTCCGTTACCGAGATCGAAACCTGGGTGCGCGATCCGTACGCGATCTACGCAAAACGCATCCTGAAGCTCAGGCCGCTCGATCCGCTGGACGCCGAGTCCGGGCCAATGGATCGCGGCACGGCCCTGCATCGCATGCTCGAACAGTTTGTCGGCCGATATCCGCACGGACTCCCACCGGATGCCGTAATGCGACTCGTCGAGATCGTCGACGACGTGTTCCGCGAACTGGGAACGCCGAAAGCCAGGCTGGCGCTGTGGCGACCGCGCTTCCTGAACGCGGCAAGCTGGTTCGTCGCCGAGGAGCGCAAACGGCGCACCGCCATCGCCGAGATCTTCGTGGAGGTCAAAGGCGAAAGCATCTTCAAAGGGCCCGGGGGCGACTTCATGCTGTACGGACGCGCCGACCGCATCGACCGGCTGAAGACGGGCGGCGGCGCGATCCTCGACTACAAGACAGGCGCGCCGCCAAGCGACAGCCAGGTACTCAAACATCTGGCGCCGCAATTGCCGCTGGAAGGCGCGATGCTGACGGCGGGCGGCTTCAAGGATATCGGACCGCTCGAACCCGAGGAACTGATTTATGTTCGCGTCACCGGCAGCGCGGAACCAGGGAAGTTCCGTACCATCAAGGTCGACGCGGCGGCGATCGCACACGAAGCGACAGAACGGCTGATGCAGCGCATCGCGCTGTTCGACGACGCAGCGACGGCCTACGACTCTCGCGTGGCACCGTATCGTGCCGATGTGTCGGGCGATTACGATCATCTGGCGCGGGTCCGCGAATGGTCAGTGAGCGGCTGGCGGGGAGAGCGCGAATGAGCACCCGCGCCGCCTCCGACCCGAATCGCTCCGCCTGGGTGGCCGCCAATGCCGGCGCGGGGAAAACACACACCCTCGCCAACCGCGTAACGCGGTTGCTGCTGGCGGGGGCGCGGCCGGAACGCATCCTCTGCCTCACCTACACAAAGGCGGCGGCGGCGGAGATGGCGGGGCGTCTGTTCGACCAGCTCGGCAAATGGTCGATGCTGCCGGACGACGAACTGCGCGAAAGGATTGCAGAGGTCGGCGCGGAAGTCGCGGGCAAAGAGGATTTGCGCAAGGCTCGACGCCTGTTTGCCGGCGCGCTGGAAACACCGGGCGGCCTGAAAATCCAGACCATCCATTCCTTCTGCCAATATGTGCTGATGCGATTTCCGCTGGAAGCGGGCGTACCGGCCTCGTTTCGCGTGCTCGACGACCGCACCGCACGCGACTTGATGGCAGAAGCCAGAGCGAGGGTGTTGGAACGCGCCGGCACCGGCGACACGCCGCGTGCGGCCGCTATTGCTTACATGGTCACTCACCTCAGCGATTTCAAGCTGGAACAGTTCCTCGATGCCGCGCTTGGCGCCGACCGCAACAAGCTCGATCCCCTTTTGGCACAGGACGACTGGTCGCGGCTGCTGCACGAAGCGCACGGCGCGGAACCGGGCGACACCGAGGCAAAGATCGCGGAGGAATTCGGCCAGAGCCTGAACCGCGACGAGGCAACGCTGCGTGACGCCATCGGCTGGCTGTCGAGCGGCGGCAAAACGGATACGGAGCGTGCAACGGCACTGACCGCCGCCTTGGAGGCAAACGACGCTTTCGCGCGCTTCGACGCGGCGTATGCCGCCCTGCTGACCAAGGACGGATCGCCGCGCGCCACGCTGGCGACCAAGAAGCTGGCCGAGGCGCGGCCGGACCTGCTCGCGTATCTGGATAGACTGGGCGAACGGCTGGTGGCGTTTGAGAACCGCCGGCGCGCGGTACATGCGGCGCTGCTCGCCGAAGCAACGCTGACCATCGTCGACGCGGTGCGCGACGTCTACGCCTCCGAGAAACGGCTGCGCAGCGCGCTGGACTATGACGACCTGATCGTGGAGACGCATCGCCTCCTCCAGAAGAGCGGCGCTGCGTGGGTGCTGTTCAAGCTCGACGAAGGCATAGACCACATCCTGATCGACGAAGCGCAGGACACCAGCGCCCTGCAATGGGACATCATCCAGAAGCTGACGGAAGAGTTCTTCGCCGGCGAAGGCATCGCGCGCGAGGCGCCGCGCACGCTGTTCGCGGTGGGCGACGAGAAGCAGTCCATCTTCAGTTTCCAGGGCGCCGATCCGACGCAGTTCGACGTGCGGCGGCGGTTCTTCGAGAAGCAGGCCAAAGACGCCGGGCGCGCCTTTTCGTACGAATACCTGCAGACTTCGCGGCGGTCGGCGACGGAGATTCTGCGCTTCGTCGACGCGGTGTTCGCCGATGCGGCGGCGCGCGAGGGCTTGACGTCGGGCGACCAGGAGATCGAGCACAAGGCGCTGCGCACGGAACTGAAAGGCCGCGTCGAGGTCTGGCCGGCGCTGCAGCCGTCGGATGTGCCGGATCCCGATCCGTGGAATCTGCGGCCCGTCGATCTGGAACGCGCCGACAGCCCGCTGGTGAAACTTGCCGACCAGATCGCCGACCGGATCAAGGACTGGCTGGACCGGCGCGTGCGCCTGCCCGGCCACGACGAGCCGATCAAGCCAGGCGACATCATGATCCTGCTGCCGCGGCGCGAGCCGTTCGGCGGCGAGATCATCCGTCGCCTGAAGGAACGCGGCGTGCCCGTGGCCGGCGCCGACCGCATCAAGCTGACCGAGCAGATCGCGGTGATGGACCTGATCGCGCTGGGCCGCTTCGCCCTGCTGCCCGAAGACGACCTCAATCTGGCGGCGCTGCTGCGCTCGCCGCTGATCGGGCTCAGCGAGGAAGATCTGTTCGCCCTCGCCCATCCGCGCAAGGGCACGCTGTGGAGCGAGCTGTCGCAGCGGCGCGAGGAGTTCGCCGAGGCATACGATTTCCTCATCAAGGCACGGGCGCGCGCCGACTTCACGCCGCCGTTCGAGTTCTTCGCACAGACTCTGATCGCCGGGCGCAAGAAGATGCTGAAGCGACTGGGCACGGAAACCAACGACTCCATCGACGAGTTCCTCTCGCTGGCCCTGGCCTACGAGAGCGGCAACACCGCCTCGCTCGAAGGGTTCCTGCATTGGGTCGAGCGCGGCGGCGCCGAGGTCAAGCGCGACATGGAGCGCGGCCGCAACGAAGTCCGCGTGATGACCGTGCACGGCGCCAAGGGGCTGGAGGCCGACATCGTCATCCTGCCCGACACCACCTCGCTGCCCGACAATTCCACCAGCAAGGGACATCTTCTGTACACGGATGACGGCGTGCTGTTCCCCCTGCCCGACTCGGCGGCGCCGCAGAAAGTCCTCGCCGCGAAGCAGGCGGCGCTGGCCGAGACGCTGAAGGAGCACCGACGCCTGCTCTACGTCGCACTGACGCGGGCCAAGGAGCGGCTGTACATCTGCGGCTTCGAGAACAAGAAAGGCACGAAGCCCGGGTCCTGGCACACGCTGGCGCAGCGCGCGGCGGAAATCCTCGGCACCGAGATTCCACAGGGCGACGCCATCATCCGCGTCTTCGGCAGCGACGACACCACCGAGGCGAAACCGGCGGCGGCCGCACCCGCCGCGGACGTAGTCATTACCCCCCGGGGGCGGGCCAAACCCCACCCCCAGCCGCCGCCCCCCAGGGGGATACGGGCGGCG